>Ga0214544_1001889_pt1 | contig 44087 bp, 23 predicted proteins | sample CNSS3metaG_FD_160074 | JGI IMG/M metagenome (GOLD analysis project Ga0214544, IMG submission 160074) | Root nodule microbial communities from cowpea collected in UCLA plant growth center, Los Angeles, California, USA - CNSS3 | ecosystem: Host-associated > Plants > Roots > Nodule | place: USA...
AAAATATTAAAGAAATTACTAACTTCATCAATGTCCACCTCTTGCAACATTGTATAAAGTTTCATGTTGTCCAATTTTAATCTAGAAGAGCCTTAAAACATAAGAAGTTCAGTAAAAATTTCTTACAATCACTTAATTAAAATATCTAAGTAAAAGTGTTAATTCTATTACCTTCCATGTTGGTCCATAACCGGTCTTAGAGACACATCAATACCTCCACAGTATATGGAAGTAATTTACTCATTTGTGGGGTAAGAATCTGACCACCATTATTGAATGAAGACTCATAATGTTGTTTACTCATATATATATATATATATATATATAAGGTAAAGTTTAGCGGGTACGGGTATCCACGGGTACGGATACTATGATATCCGTACCCGCCCCGTTAACATGCGGGTATCAAAAATACCCATACCCGCAGGTAGCGGGTATCCATTTTTAATATCCATTTCCTACCCGTTGCGGGTTTTATCCGCGGATACCTGCGGGTACAGATTTTTTTGACATCCCTATACTTGATATGGAGGAAGATATTGAAGTTCCTCTCATTCTTGGAAGATCATTCATGAAAACCGCCAAAGTTATCATAGATGTTGATGGCGACAAGCTCAAAATCGGAGATCAAGAGGAAGAGGTAAACTTCAAAATGTTCGAAGGAATTTACCATCTGGAACCAAAGGATACTAATACTACAAAGGAAGTCTTGTTCGTGACGAGTAAGCTAGAATAGGTTTCCGGGCTACCAAAAAATTATTCTAGTTGCTTTTCTCCACAACAAATGAAGGAAGAAGAAAAGGGACCTCTAGAGAATAAGAAGAAGAAGGGTCAAGCTATTAGACGTGAAACTAGCGCTTACTAGGAAGCAACCCAACATTTTAAATTTTGCATTTAATTTTTAGTCCATAAAGAAAACCAAAAGTCTTATTCGTTAAGCGAATACATTCGCTTAGTGAACATTTAGCCTCTGTTTTATCATTCATCCAGCGAAGGAGCTCGCCCAATGAACATTTGCACTCTATATTTTTGCTTGTGCAACGAAGTCGCTTGTCCAGCGATTAGAATAGATTCGCCCAACGAGGGAGACATGGCAAATATTTTTAGAATTTGAAAGATTTGAGGTAGTTCGCACAAGGAGTCATCTATACTCGCCCAACGAAGAATAAGGAGTTTTCCTGATTTGTATTGTTGCTTTGAGTCATTTTAATTATTGTCTTTAGTTTATGCAATGTATTTATGTTTACATGTATGTGCCATTATCTTAAGCTTTATCTTAAGTTAACCATGTTCTCAATGTGCATTGTCAACTAATGTAATGATCAGTTAAAATGAAACACACATAAAGCATTGATTGTTTTACATCTTGATTGTGCATACTAATTAAAATATTTTGTGATATGTTTTGAGTGAAAGATAGTTTAGTATGATGATATGATAGTTAGTCCTTTGTCAAACATGAGAGTAAAACTAGACTTTTGAAACTTTTTTTAGTATTATGTGCTTATGTGTAGAGAGCTGTAAGGGGAGCAGTTATTGCTATGAAATTGATTTTTTCCTTATTCTTGTTAATGAAATCACATAATTGGTTAGAAAGAATAAAGGCATTGTTTGGTATGTTAAGCCATTAAGCCAAATAGTTAATCTGAAAACTAATTATCTGATGTTACCCTCTTTGAGCCTAATTGTTTCATTTTTTACCCCTTGCTTTTAAATAAAATATATCGTGTCCCACACCTTAGCATAGAGAACAGGTACATGTTGAATGAATTAAAGGTATGAGAGGAGATCAGTTTGGGGTAGGGCATAAACACCCTACCATCTATTACCACCGATTAGGGTATGAGATTGAATAAGTTTGGGGTAGACTTTGTAAACAAACCCTACCCTAAGAAAATGAATAAGTTTGGAGTAGGCTTTTGTAAAAACCCTACCCTAGAAAAAAGAAAAAGAGGAAAGATAATAGTTTTATGTGATGAAAAGGGTTGTAGAAAATGCATGAAAAAAAAGTGGACCATATTTATAAAAACATTCACATGTAATTATTCTCTTAGACTTAATAGTGATTGCTAAAATAGATATGTCTAATATAACCCAACCCAGAGGGGGGTGAATTGGTTATTTTGGTTTTTCATTGTTTTTGAAAGAATTTTGAATACTATCTTTAATCTGTAAAGCCCCAATCACTAGTTTTCCAAATATGTAGTTAATGGACTGATTTAATCAATTAGGAAGTCATAGCAAATGAAAGAAACAAAAGAACACAACAATTCTTATACTGGTTCGATTCAAGATGAATCTATGTCTAGTCTTCTCCTCAACAACCCGAGCTTAGGAGGATCCCACTAAATCAATAGAGTTACAAGAATTATAAGAGCATATATATAATTCAAGAACTCCCCCTAGATGCAATGCCTCCACACAATTGCACCTAGAACTTCGCTCACATAGCAAATCAACAATAAATAGAAATACAATTCAAAATAGAGCAAGGAACGAATACACATAATGAATGTGCATATGTGACACTTAATCTTAAAGCCAAGCTTGAACTTCCAAGATTGAATCCACCATCAATCTTCTTGAATGTCCAATTGAATGATCTCCCAAGAAAGCGCAAGAACTCTACAAATATCAATCTTAGAAAAATCTCTCAGAAAAATCTATTCCTGATTCAATGATGTGTAACTTTCAAACTGATTTCAAATCTGTTTTAAATCAGAGTTATGCTATTGAGATTATTGGATTAGGGAATTTACCTAATCGATTATCATGGGTGAATTTCCACTACATAAGTGTAGTGCCTTATGATAATCTATTAGTTAAATATCTAATCCATTAACGAGTTATGCATTTGACATATTCAAGAGTTTGACAACTAATCTATTTTAGTTCACGCTTGGCTTACATGTAATCCTAGATATACAACACCTATACAAATGATAAGTTCAGGACTTAGTCTAAAATAGTGATACAAGGTGTTTGTGTGACTTTGGACATCATCAAAATCATCTTTATTGGATTGAACAGGTTCCCCCTCTAAAAAATCTTCGTCTTTTTGATGATGGCCAATTTGATCCTGCAATAGAGAAACAAGACATAAACCTTTCTCCCCCTTTGGACATTAGCAAAAAGAGCTTAAGGGTGTGACATAACCAAATATGCATAGGCATGGAACATCACAAAATAACAGCATAGATTATGACATTATTAAAAGCGCAACAAGTGTAATCAGAAACATAATATGAAACCAGGTTAAGATCAGAGTGCATACAGTCAGTTAAGGATTGCAGTACTAGCAGATGACTAATCTAATGGATTATGTAGTGTTCAAAAGTAAATGAGCCATAACAGGAAAACGATAATCAATTAGAGAGTTACCTAATGGATTAACAAGCAAGTAAAACACATAATACAAATCAACAGAAGGTGGTTTAATAACAATCAAAGTATGCAATTTCAATCACATTATCAAAACATAGTATAACAGCAACAGAAGGTGATTTAGTAGCAATCAAGGCACACAATTTTAATTAAGCCCTCAAAACATATAATCACAACAACAATCCATTTTAATCAATTTGAAGCTATTCTAATGGATTAATTTATGCAGAAATATGAATAATGTATATTTTACTTCCTTTTTAGTGAACAAACATGCAATAAATTCAAAATATGGGAGTACTTCAACCAACAATTATTCTTGATCACAATAGAAGAGGAAATTTTCACCTTGGCAATGCCTAAAATTTGACCTTTGTTATTATCACCTCTTGTAACATTACCATTAATTGGCTTTGTAAGATATCCTGCAGAAGTTCTTCACATCTCCTTTCATGTGTCTTAAGCATCCATTATATAGAAGCTACATTGTTTTCCTTGCATCAAGACATAATTGAAACATAGATTAAAGAGAAGATGCAGGTACCCAATTGAACTTGGGTCCTTTCATGTTAGTGATTTGAGGTGTTCCTTTAGGTACCACTTTGTACTATCCTTTAGGAACCCAATAATTTTTAAAATAGTAGGAATTTGATGCATAACGAAGTTGAGAACAGTATGTGAAAATGATAGATGATGGTTTGCTCACATTGAGAAAATTTCTAGAGCCTAATCTATTAGATTTGCCAATATAGCTTATTCATTCTCTGTTAAGAACACTTCTTTGAGATCATAGCACTGCATCAAGATTTAATCTAACTAAGGTGAATTTTGAAAGAGTTTTCATTAGATAATCTATCATTTTTAATTGTCTTGGGAGATTTTCACATTTGAGATAGCTTGTGCCATATTTTGACCTAGAATCTTTCTTAGGTTTTTCTAATTTTTCAAGACTTACTGTCATATTTTCATTCTCCTCTTCTAGTTGCTTTACTTTGCCCTCTAGCCATTTAATTTCTCCTTTATGCCTATTATTTGACTGTTGCATATTTGTGGCTTCCTCAAGCAGTCCAATAAATGCATCAAGTAATTCACAATAGCTATTTTCATCATCATTGAATTTGAAACTACTCACACTACTTTTTGGAGGATCCCGTTCCAACCATCAGACATAGATTGGTTTCTTCCTCAGTGCTCTCATCAGATTCACTGGATGTGTTGGAGTCATTGTCTTCCCAGGCAATGTAAGCTTTCTTTTTCTTCATGTGCTTATCTGCCTCATTTTTCTTTGTAATTTCTGCTTCAACTTGAGGACATGGCATTCAGGTTTGGTGTGTGTGTCCCATTTTGCCAACTCATAGCAGGTTGGAACACCATGTTTCTCTTGCTTCTTGGAGGATCTTTTAATTCCTACAAAATTATTGTCAGGTTTGTTCTTGTATTTCAAAAATTTTGAGAACCTCTAGTCTCAATGCTTCACTATCTGAATTATAATCATTTGAGTCATTTGCAGATTTTGTCTTCTTGGGTTTTGCTGCAATTTTCACAACACTCTTCAAAGAGATGTTGTGCCTCTTTTCTCCATCCTCTTCTTCCTTGAGTCTCCCAAGTTGTAGTTCATGTTCCCTCAATTTTCCAAAGAGAGTGGTTATGTTCATGCTAGTGAGATCTCTAGATTCAGATATTGTTGTTACTTTGGTTTGCCATGTTCTATTTAAACTCTTCAATATTTTAATGTTGAGTTCTTCCTTGTCAAAGGTTTTGCCAAGAGCTAGAAGGTGATTTACTATACGTGTAAATCTTTTTTAAACATCACATATGTCTTCTCCAGCCTTCATTCTGAACATTTCATATTCTTGAATGAGAGTGTTCTTCCTTGATATGTTGACTTCATCCGAGCCCTCATGAGTTACTTCCAAGACATCCCACATTTCCTTAGTCAATTCATGTTAGGTTTATAGAGGGGGTTTCACTAGGGAGAACAAACAATAAGGAGACCTGAGCCTAACCACATAAGGCATTGACACCACTCTCAACCCAAAACCTTAAGGCAATGGGTTTATGGGTTTTTATCCTTATATAGTGCTCTACTTTCTCATTTCTAGCCAATGTGGGACTTAGACTCACACTTGGATTCCTAACAATTCACACACAGATACCCTGTAAAATTCATCCAAAGTTAGTGTAGAAGATATAATGTTTTTGGCACTAACATCATAGTATGCTCTCTTATTTTCATCAAGAGTCCACTATAAGAACTCTTTGGGGATAATTTTGTCTTCCATAGTTTTAACTGGTTAAAGGTTCATTTACCACAGCATCCCATACCCCTTTATCCACTGATTGAAGAAAGATTCTCATTCTAATTTTCCAAAAAGGATAGTTTTCACCAGCAAACAAAGGTGGTCTATTGATGGATTCCCCTTCAGCAAATGTTTGAGATGTATTCGACATATTTAGGATCTTTCTAATCGATCAGCAAATGTTTGATACCAATTGTTAAAACATATTTGTCTTATATAACCAAACCAAGAGGGGGTGAATTGGTTGTTTTGGTTTTTCACTATTTTTGAAAGAATCTTGAATATTATCTTAATCTTTAAAGCCCTAATCACCAGTTTTCCTAATCTGTAGTAAATGGAATGATTTAATCAATTAGGAAGGCATAGAAGATGAAAGAAACAAAAGAACACAACAACTTTTATACTGGTTTGATTTGAGAGAATCTACGTCCAGTCTTCTCCTAAGTAACTCGAGCTTAGGAGGATTCCACTAAATCAATAGAGATACAAGAATTATAAGAGCATCTATAAAATTCAAGACCCTAAAGACTAATGAGCTTGATCTACAAATCAAGAACTCCCCCAATATGAAATGCCTCCACACAATTGCACCTAGACCTTCGCTCACACAATGAATCAACAGTAAATAGAAATACAATTCAAAAGAGAGCAAGGAACAAATACACCTAATGGATGTGCAGATGTGACACTCAATCCTAAAGCCAAGCTTGACCCTCCAAGATTGAATCTACCATCAATCTTCTTGAATGTCCAATTGAATGATCTCCCAAAAAAGCGCAAGAACTCTGCAAATCTCAATCTTAGAAAAACCTCTCAAAAAAATCTCTTCTTGATTCAAAGATGCGTAACTTTCAAACTGGTTATAAATCTGTTTTTAAATCAGAGTTTTGTTATGGAGATTAGTGGATTAGGGAATTTACCTAATCAAGTATCGTGGGTGAATTTTCACTACATCAGTGCAGTGCCTTCTGATAATCTATTAGTTAATTATCTTATCCATTAATGAGTTCTGCATTTGACATATGCAAGAGTTTGACAACTGATCTATTTCAATTCAAGCTTGGCTTACATGTAATCCTAGATATACAACACTTATACAAATGATAAGTTCGGGACTAAGCCTAAAATAATGATACAAGGTGTTTGTATGACTTTGGACATCATCAAAATCATCTTCATTGGATTGAGCAGGCTCCCCCTCTCAATTGTGATTTTGAATTCTTGGAAAAACCAATATTTTTTTTCTAACCAAGCCTATTACAAGCCTATGAAAGATCTTTTGATCTCACCAATTATGTGCATTTTGTAACTTAGATGATAGGCAAAAGTTGATGAAGTGGTCTTATAACACGTTGAGTGTGAGTGATCATTATTAATACTATACACATGTGTGTTAAGTGAAACACTAAATTGGTGTGAGTATTCAATAGTCTAGTTATTACTTCTTATTATGATTGGGGAGTGTATGCATGAAAATTCATACTATTTTGTCTCAAACTCCTAACTACAATGAAAATTCTTTAATGTGGCACAATTAGGATTAAAAAGTCAATTACTTTTCAAATATTTTGATCAGTTTATAAGAGTTTTCAAATTCCAAAAATTTTAAGTTTTCATGAGGACATGAAAATTTTTAAGTTTGAGGTATTTTCATAATTAACATTATCATGTTTTTATTTTATTTATTTTTATATCTTATTGTTATTTTATTTTTGGATTTTATTTGATATTTTAGGTTTCATTCAATAAAAGTGGAAAAGATAAATGTGGGGATTATATTTTGCAAATAAATGGAAATCTCAAAAATTTGGAAAGATTATCAATATAATGAGTGGAATATTGAATAGTCAAAGATTATCAACAACATCATATATCCACAAAGTTGATTACTCTAATTATAAATCAGAATAATTGAAGAATAATTCAAATATATGGAATCTCCAAACATTAAAAGTTATATATCAAGGATTATCTCTTAGAATTTAATCAAGTCCAAATCTTAGGCCTAGTCCAATTATGAAAATCTATAAATTGAGGGTCTGGCACAGGCAGAAGTGCATTCTGAAGGATGGAGGCATTCAATTTCAACATTAGTCAAGTATTCACTATGTGTAACAGTAGCCAACTCCCTTATTCATGTGGGTTGGGTGTAATGTATTCTTAATTCTCTGTAAATTCCATTATCAATATAATTCTTTTTCATCACTTTTATGTTCTATTCTTGCTTTAAATTCATGATAATTATTGATTGCATATTTGTGGGTATCTAATTGGACATGATATTAGAACCTAGAATACAATGGACAACTAATTGATTGTGCATCTAGTCATAGAGTACATCATTGGTCATTCATAACATCAGAATTTTGATCATTAATGTGAACTCTTAATAAGGAAAGGTCTAAGACATTAGGGTCCTTATTAAAGTTTAGACTTGTCACTAAGACATTAGGGTTTGTTATATAAGGTGTGAATGCGAGAGTTGGAATTAGAAGAATATTGTTTGGTGTTTTTGCTTTGAATTGGATCATGAAACCCAATCTTAGTAAAGCTTTTATCTGATATTTTTCTCAATCACGTTCTTTGTTTCCATTGTGTCAATTCCTTTTAGTTTTTATAATTTAATTCTGAAATTATTTTATTTTATCTCAACCCAAAATGCTTTTTTATTCTCTCCATTTTACCATTCACTAACTAATTAATCTAAACTACATTAATCCCTATGAGATACTATATCTAGACTTGTCCACTTTATTACTTGTGTGATTTGGTACGCTTGCCAACATGTAACAATAAGACTAAACTTGTCTCCTTTCTGTATTGGAATAGGAGATGCTGAATATTTATCCAGTCTGAATCTCTTCTAAACTTTTTTAATATATGCTTTTTGAGACAAACCTATCCATCTTTGTGATCTATCACAGAATATTTCTATGTATATCACATATTATGCCTCACCTATATCTTTCGTTTTAACGTTATTAGAGAGAAACATGTTAGCCTCACTTAATAGACCAAGACATTAGTCGCAAGAAAGATATCATCAACACACAAAATCAAGAATATAAATTTGTTCCCACTGACCTTCAAATATATACACCGATCAAGAGTGTTTTCCTTAAATCCAAAGGACAGTACAATATCATTGAACTTAAGATATAATTATCGAAAAGCTTGCTTTGGTCCATATATTGATTTCTTAAGTTTATGCACCATGTGCTCCTTTCTTTCTTTAGTGAACCCTGCTGATTGGTCCATATAAACATTCTCTTATAAATCCTCATCAAGAAAGACAATTTTAACATTCATTGATGTAACTCAAGATCATAATGAGCTACTAATGCCATGATAATTCTAAGAGAATCTTTCTCAAAAATAGGCGAAAATATTTCTTTATAGTCAGTGTCATCTTTTTGAGTAAAACCTTTAGCAACAAGTAGGGCCTTGTAACATTTGATACTGCTATGAGAGTCACACTTAGTCTTAAAGACCCATTAACCCCAACTCTCTTGCATCCTTTTGGCAATTCCACAACATCTCATACATCATTATGTGTCATTGATTTAAGCTCATCATTCATAGCAACTAACCATTTAGCAGAATTATCACCATTAATGGCTTCTGAATGTGAAAATACGTCATTATCAATATTTAAGTTATTTTCTTACTCTTGTAGATAAACCACATAGTCATTCGTAATAACAAACTTTATTTCTCTATGATATCTTCTTAATAATATTTCTTATGGTTGTTCTGTTACTGGCTCATTGTTAACCTCATGATCATTAATTTGTTGTTCTTCTTGATTGTTGTACGGTTCTACAACATAAGGAATAATAACTCTTAAAGAAAAGGTACTAGCAATAGGAACTTGAACTTGAACTTCCTTAATTTTCACATTTCATGAATCTTCACTCCCATTGGTTTCACCATTCTCAATGAACTGAGCATTTCCAGTTTCAACAATTTTTGTACTATGTGTAGAAAAGTAAAACATATACCTTTTTTTTTTATTTTTTATGGACAACCAATGAAATATCCACTAATTGTTCTTTCATCCTATTTATTTTCTCACGGATTGTAAATTCTTACTTTTGCATGACAACCCTAAACATGTAGGTATCTCAAACCAGGTTTCCTATATGTTCATAACTCAAAAGGAGTCTTTTGAACAACTTTATTAGGAATCGTGTTCAACAAATACGTGGCAGCCTTTGAAGCATACATCCACAATGATATAAGTAAACATGAATTACTTAACATACTCCTAACCATATTCATTAAGGTCCAATTACACCTCTTTGATACAATATTTGGTTGTGGTGCACCTGACATTATATATTGAGCATAAATACCACGTTTCTTAAGGAACTTAGTAAACAGACAAGGGTGTTGTCCACTTTCATCATATCTTCCATAATAATCAACACCTATATCTGACTTTATGATTTTCACCTTTCCGTCTAGCTACATTTCCACTTCATTTATATAAACTTCCAAGGCATTCATTGATTGTGATTTCTCATGCAGTAGATAGACGTCCATAATGCGAAAAATCATCAATAAAGGTGATGAAGTACTTCTCTTTATTAAAATATTTTACATCAAACGGATGACATATACCAGTGTTTATAATTTCAAAAAGTTGAGTTTGTAATATTCCGGTCGAATATTATGAATTTTATTAAAATAAAATTGAAATAATAAATAATCCTTATTTATTATACTGTCCTTTCCCAAAACACAGGAAAATCAAAACATTTATTACATCGGAAAGGATCTAAAATTCATAATGTATAAAACTCAAATAAAATATTAAAGTCTATAACATAAGTGTTTACAAAATTATTCAAAAGCATAAAAGACAATATTAATAAAAATCCTGAAATCTTTTGCGCATGTTATCCCCGCTCCAGCTCTATGCCTCACCAGATCCACTTGCAATATCATCTGCTCTCGTGTACCGCATACACGATCATCGCCAAACACAAGTAGATAGGGTGAGCTAACATGTTATACATATATATATATATATATATATATATATATATAGGCTTACATATACATTTGGTCCCTATTTTCGTTGGTTTTATTCAATTTGGTCCTGATTTTTATTTTGTGTTCAATTGGGTCCTCATTTTCGTCAAATTTTGGTAAAGTTTAGTCCTTTTCACTAACAGTGTTTAAATAGTTAACGTTTTTGAATAGTACATGCCACGTGTCTGCTCTTGGTTTTTTTATTTATTTTAAATTTGTTTTGATTTTTTTTAATTTTTTTTAATTTTAAATTTTTTTAATTTCAAAAATATTACCCACGTGTCAATGCTAGTGTCATGTGTCAGTTTGTGGTTGTGTTTTTTGTTTTTGTTCAATTTAGTTCTTATATTCGTTATCTTTGTTCAATTTAGTCCAATTTTTTGTTAAAATAAATCAATTTTGTCCTTTTCAAATTGACATCAAAATTTAAATATTTTATAGAAATTATATTAATATTTTTTCTATAATTAACATTTTTATAAATTATTTTTTAAATTTAATTATAAATTCAATAAAAATCTTATATTTAATTGCTAAATAAAATATAATTATTTATAATATTATAAGAATATAATTATGAAATGTTTTTTCTAATATTTATATTCTAAAATAATTTTAAAATTGATATTTAAAAATATTTTAATTATTCAAAATATATTAGAAAAGTAAACTAATATTTGTAAAATTACCATTTAAATATAAAATGTTTTAGATTTTAATATCTAAAATACAATAAAAATATTAAATATTTTAGATTTAAATGTTAATTTTACAAATGTTAATATGTATTTTTAAAATTTTAATAATTATATTTTAATAATATTTTAATAATTATATTTTATTTAACAATTGAATATAATAATTATATTCAATTTATAATTAAATATAATAATTTATAATTTAATTTAAAAAATAATTAATAATAATTTCAATTTTAAAAATTAAATTGTTACATTTTAACAAAAATTTGGATAAAATTAAACAACAATAACGAATATAGGAAGTGAATTAAACAAAAATATCAAATATCAGAACTAAATTGAATAAAAAGAAATAATACAACCACAAACTGACACGTGACACTAGCATTCACACGTGGCACAATTGTGGTTTGACACGTGAAATTTTTTTTTGAAATTAAAAAAATCAAAAAAATCAAGAGCTGACACATGACATGTACTGTTCAAAAATGTTAACTATTTAAACATCATTAGTGAAAATGCCTAAATTGACAAAAATTTGAATAAAAACAACAAAAATAGGGACCAAATGTATATGCATAAAGTTCAAATATATGCACACATACACACACACACATCAAAGGAACTCTTATCCTTTGATTTCATACCATACGGCCACCACCATGTTATCCATCTTCTACGTCTTTAGATGAATTCCTCAAGATGCACTTGCTGCCAGACCTACAAGCCACAACTTGTAGAACACACGTGGGAAACCTGCAACGGACCACACATGTCATTCCGAGCCACAACTCAAGGAATGCCACATGTTTAACCCCTATCCTGAGCCACAACTCAAGGGATACGTTCCAAGCCACAACTCAAGGAACACTCCAGCAAGTCGATCTTTAAGGTATCACCAAAGCATTGTAGACCATGCACATCTAAAGCAAACAACCATTCTGCTATTGCATTATCGCTTGGCACTACTCCTAAGCCGCCAGGCGAAATCACGTTCCAAATTGCCTGGCGAAACCTTTCTGCCACCAAGCGCCAAGTGTCTTTTAACACACTACCTCTACGGTATCGCCTAACGGGACAACCCTTACCACCAGGCGTCACACGTCACATCAGCCCCTAGAATTATAGCTATAGCCTTACGGGTCAAACCTCACCGCCAAGCGCTACACCAGTACTCATGCAGTATTGGTTTTTGTTCTGGTCCAGTCACATTTGCTCACACACCAACCCATCTTTGTCACTCATCCAACGTCCCTCAATTCTAATTCCTTTCTATCAACACCACATGCAATTATAATAATTCATCTTATGTACATTCATTCCCTAAATGTTTTCCCGTGTGTAATCTCAAGTATTCACACTTATCCTTTCATTATTAATTGATACAAGTTGCCCTCTTCCTTCCAACAAAAATCACAACACTTATTTAACCTTACTAATCTCTCTATTAGTCCTTTGCCACATTATACCACATTCTAACACTTGAAATAAACCATGCCTAACTTATCCACCCAAATTTCCTAAGACTTATGGTCCAGCCACTCCATTTCTAATGTTGGTTTAATGACTATTTTGTCTCATTTATAATATCACAATTTTCCCATTTATTATTTGGAGCCCAAAGTTATTTCCTATTAACTTTCATATATTTCCTCATCAACACCAAGACACTCATGGTTTATTATTGCTCTAATTGATTCGTATTATTCTATTCAGGACGCATCATTGCTTTTCCCATGTGCCCCTCACGTCCAGAAGCAAAACAGTCACTCTAAAATGCAATGTCGCCTGGCAGTAGATTACATCCCTCCAGGCGGTACATCAGTTTCTAGGAAACCCATATTCTGTTGCACCCCTACAAAACCCTAAAATCCCAAAACGCCTCTTTCTACCAAATTCCGCAATCTACTCATGTAATCATACATTCAGAGATTCTTGTTATCAAATCAATTATGAACATAACAATTCTTTCCGAAATTCATACATTAATTATCCTAGGAACATAAAACCCCTAAATTTCCAAACCTTAAAGGTCGTTCTTACAATTTTCTCAACCAATCTTTATTAATAGTCTAATTCAATAATTCATAGTGTCCATCAATCAACCCATGAATAATACTCCATTCTTTCCCATCTAGAATCCACCCAAAAAGCTCAAAAACTTATAATCGAGTCAATTTGACTTGCATTGCCTGGCGGGTGTTCATCATCATCACCGCCAAGCCGTTCATGCAAAAACCTAGAAAACTGGGTAAGAAGAGATGTGTCGCTTGGCGGACCATTCATATCGCCAGGTGGTTCCTCACAGGAACACAAAAACCACACAAAAATTCAATGTGTCGCCTAGCGGCTTTAACAGCCCACTAGGCAGTTTTTGGAAAAATTGCCCGAAACCGAGAAATTTAACGTTGGCAGAGAATAATCATGCATTAAAAGGCTATACATCATGCAATTAAATCCACAACATAAAATCAACGATTTTCAGCTCCCCTAACCTGGTTTCCTTGCTTAAAATTTATAGTTCTTGGCTTCTTCCTTAATCCACAATGGCCTCCTAGTGTTTCCTCAATTCACCTCTCAACCTTCCTCTATTTTACAGTTCCAATGCCCTCCAAATTTTCTAGTTGATTTCTCTGGTTTCCTTAGTCTTTTCCCTTTAAGTTCTCCTCTCTCTCTTTCTCTCTCTCCCTAAATTCAATTAATTAGACCTAATTACTACCAAAACGAAAATGGCATTAAGAGTGACATTAGTGGCCATCAAATGCCATAAACAACTGACTCATTCAACCCTTCCAATTACCCTCTGCGGCTAGGGTTTCTAATCCCTCATTCATGCCAAAAGTAATTTAAGCAAAAATAAAGCTCAATTCGTGTCTACGCAGGTTCGAACACACAACCATCTAATATCAAATCAATGCACAACCATTCAACCAATTCATGTTTCTTGATAATTCTTATAAATCTAGGATTTTATTATCACTCATCATGATGAAGCATATTATTAAAATAATAATCAATTAAATAACACACATAACTCAAACCTAAGTCCTTTCAACACAATCAAGTATTCTCAACCATTTAAGCTAGTAATTTTCCACATCATACAAGCTAACATAAATTGCTATAAAGTCTCCTACTACCCGCATTTATTAATTAATTAATTATTTATTTAATTAAATTTCTCGGGTTTTACAAAGTGTTTCTTATGGCTCTTTTCTTTGTGTGTTTTTTCTGTTTGCCTTTAATATAATCAACACACAATTTCGTATCAGTAAAATCTAAATCCGGAAGGATTTCACTCTTCACTAATCTTTGCATCCTTTCGTATCAGTCAACATTGTGATGCAAAGTCATAAGACATATAAATAATCCAAATTCAATTTATATAAACCATTATAAACTGTATCAAATTCAATAAACAAGTACGCTTAAACAAATTGAAACAACCATTCTCAATCTTAAAAGAATATCCAATAACATCAAGCTTAGATAAAGAAATTAAATTTCTAGTGATACTAGGTACATAAAAAGTATCCATCATATCTAAGTGATATCCAATGTCGAGGATTAAATTGTCGACAAAAAGAAGAAGATGGACATCTTGCTTCAATAAGGAGTTTTAATGATGATGATGACTTATGAAGAAGTATGGAAGACTTAATGATGATTCATGTAAAAATGTTGAAGACTTAAAGAATGTTTGGATTTAAGAGATACATTGAAGACTTAAGAGTTTAGTTGTTAAAGTATTGTAATTTGTGTATCTTATTTAAAGTAGTTAAATTAGTAGGTCAAGAGTCAAAAGGCAGAACCCAAGCAACACAACACTAAGAGAGTTTTAATTTTTGCAAAACTCATTAGAATAATCGACTATCTTCAACAATAATCAATTATCTAAAATAAAATGATTTTGAGAAAAGTTTTGGAATTATCGATTATCTTCAGTGATAATCAATTATCGTAGTAAAAATTGATTTTCAAGAAAAGCCTTTTGTGATAATCGATTATAATTCTAACAGTTGTGACTTGGTTTTTCATATTCTTAACCTAATTTCGAAAATGGCTTCTACAAATGAAAGTGAGAGTTCATTTTACAAGACACTGAAGTTAGAGATGTTTGAGTACTTGAAAACTCTTTGTCAAAGGCTTGGAAACCTAGTGTGGGTAGGCAATAACTTTCATCAAGTGGGATCTTGAGTGATTGAGTGTTGCTATTGTTGCTAGGTGAAACTGTTCATCCTTTGTGTGATTCAAAGGAGGTGTTCATTCCTTGTGTGTGATTCAAGGAAGGTGTTTCTTCATCTCTCGTTTGATTTAAGAGAGATGTCTTCATCCTTTGTGTGATTTAAAGGAGGTGTTCATCCCTTGTGGATTTCAAGGGAGGTGTCTTCATATCTTGTGACTTCAAGAGAGGTGTTTTATAAACCCTTAACTTTCTTGAGTTCACCTTTGTTAGAGAGATTAACAACTAGACGTAGGATCTTTTCATCCGAACTAGTATAAATACCTTGTGTAATTTTCTTTTTCCTACTCTCTTTATTTTATTGTAGTTACTAAAATAAAGGAAAAAAATTTAATTGAACTTTGATATTAAAAGGGAAAATTTTAAAAGCACAATTTTTATTATGAATCCAATTCACCCTTCCTCTTGGTTTTTATACAAATGCAAACATTCCATTGCGCGATTCAAACATAAACGATAAGTCTCGATGGCTTCCACTAGAACTTTATTTTTATCCCATGAGGACAAACTTCTCATTTGGGTTTATGGTTCGGGTTGAAAGAAATCCATGCATCACATTAGAAACATGAGTTGTACACCCAGAATCAATCCACCAAGTATTATGGGGAACTTTAGTTAAGTTTGATTCAAAACATACGTAAGCATTATGCTCACTTTTATTTTCGAACCAAGCTTTAAGCTTTATGTAGTCCTTCTAGAAATTTCCAAACTTCCCACATAAATGACATTTGTCATTTTTCTTCTAGAGTTTGATTGAGGACTCATCAATTTTTAATGATATTTTACCCTTTCCATTTTCTTTACAACTTTTTTTCCGGCTCATGTAATGAACAATCTGGCTTCATAAATTCTTGAGTTTGGTTTCCTCTTAAGTCAATATATTGTGCAATTCATGCACGATCCACTTGTCTTTCATGGTGTTGTAGTTTATCTGAAACAAACCATACTCAAGTGGTAATGAGTGCAAAATGAATTGCATAAGAAAACTTTCATCCATTGCCATTCCTAAAGACTTGAGTTTTACTATGATGTTTGTCATCTCAATTACGTGCTTGTGCATAGTACACAAACCATCAAACTTCATGGTGGTCAAGGTACACATCAATGTTCAAACGAGGGACTTATCAATAGTTTGGGAGCACTCTTCCATAATTTTCATAAACTCTTTCCCATTTCCAGTTTTGGGAAGAACAAACATAATGTTGTTTGCTATGCTAATCCGCATAAACTCCAATCAGGGAAATTCAACCCATTAAAAACTGGAACACACATAGCGAGTGAATATAAAGATATTGAAACAAAGACTTCATCTACTAAATGTCTAACATTAATGCTTTGACTCACAAAAATAACATAAATACATAATCATACATAAATAATCATTCTATAAATAGTAATGTTCTCCTTAGGGAGATCCACTAATACAGAAACATAATGATGTCAATCATATTATAACATTAAAATATGCACCCATTGGAATCACTTACTACCTTTGGGTATATAAATAAAATTAGTGACTCATACAAAATCATTTACCATCATGCTCATTAATTATAAGAACAATTAATCAACTTTTGGACCATGCTGAAATGCCTTATAATAATGAATTTTAGTTAACTCATAAATTAATTATTTATAATTTAGCATCCATACTATGGGTAATTGAAATAAAAACATTAATAATTTTAAACCAAATAACTTTAAAATTTTAACCACTTTGGTGACTAAAAAAATTGATCATGCTTCACTTCAAATAAATAAATATCCTTAACTACTATAAATCATACATCCTACAATACATGCTTTAATAACATATGTAAATTAATTAGTAGTTTTTCTATGTTTCTAATTCATTCCAGAAAACTACTCTAGGATCTTAAGATATATGATTCTCCACATAAATCATAATAGAAAATACTAATATTATTCATGAGAGATCCAATGAGAATGTATTTTTCAATCTCTATTCTCCAACTCATTTTTTCAATCTATCTTTTTGTCTTTCTTTCTCCTCTCAGAGGTCCTTCTTGAGGACTTATTGTGAAATATGGTTAGATACAAAACTCTAATCTTTTTTATAAACCAACGTCTATCAAGTTGAACTTTATTTTATCTTTATTTTTTATAACTTTTCATAATAACCAAGGTCTTTATATCGTACTAAATCACATTTGGACCTATCATAATACGAGTCATATAATAAAATTAATTCGTCAATTAATTTTAACATTCTAAAGTAAAAAAAATAACTAAACAAATATAAAAAGTTTATTAACTCATTTTAACTTTACATTTTTTGTGTGATGATCAGCCAAGTACACTCTTCCTTTTCATTATTCAGTTGTTTTTAATTCTCCACACAAAGAAGATAATTAGCTCTCAACCAAAAGGCTCACAAGAACCCATCAAAGAACTTTAAAAACAGTCATATGTTTCCATTTTGATAGGAAAAACACAATACTGTCCGTAGAAAAATATCCTGTTACATACGGAATTTATTCAATATATATGGATTTTGTCCGTATTTAAAAAATTAATCTCTTTTTCATTGAATAGAAACTGCATAATGTAACATAAAAAATGTGGTTTAACAGTGAAAATGTGATGATGTGATGATGAAAGTGGAATGAGAAATAGAAAAGTGAAAACAGTTGGAAAAATTATGGCAGTGAGCGAGCAACAATAATTTGATCGACAATGGTGACAGTTTAGAATTTTGATGACATTGTTGTGAATTGATGCGTGTGTTTCGGTGTTAATGTGTCGTCCTATGATTCAATAGAAATAGGTGACGGCACCGTCACTTTGTTGTCATGAAGTCTAAGTGCTGCTTCCACAAAACTTTTGTTTTTAATTCCTTTCTTTATACCAAACTTATCATTAAGATTTAATTTTTCATTTAAAAACTTAGCATAATAAAATTATATTATTAATGGGAGCATCCATGTTTCATTTAAAATAAATAAATAAATAAATGTAATTTCGATTTCAGGAAAATGAAAAGTTAATTTGAAGCTCACATTTGAAAAGACACTCTTCGAAATCATTTACTTATATTATTAACTCTTATGGCATGATAGATTAGAATGAAAAAAAATGTGGTTTATGTGTAGAATCTAAAATAATTTAGATGACACCGAATTTTTTGGAATGTCAGAGTGATTTTTTTAGCTTAATTCATATATTGATTTGCTATAATTTAAAACATATCATCTATAGAAGTTGTAAAAAATATTTGTAAACTCTATGTAAGATTTCCTTAATGGTGTGTTTGGATGAGACAATTCAAGAGGGTGATTCATTTATTTAGAGAATTTGAAATTCTTTGTAATGAAATGCTTTGTTTGAATAGAGAAATTAAAAAACATTTAAAATACATGCATTTTTTTTTAAGTATTTCAATTAGTTAAATTAGAATAAATTCAAAAACCTTAAAAAAGGTGAAATTTGAAATTCTTTTCACTCAACCTCACACTTTGGACTCAATCTCAAACGGACTCAACAAACCCGACAACCATGATAGGTTGGGCTAGCCATACGATCTAGACAGATCAGACCGACCTGACGACACAAACGGGTCGAGCAAGCCCAAGAACCCAGGCGGGTGGGACAGGCTCGATGACCTAGACGGACTAGGTGACCTAATGACACATATGGGTCGAGCGGGCTTGACAACTCAGGCAGGTCGGTCAAGCCCGACAACCCACACCGTCCGGGCGGGCCCGACGACCAAGATGTATCGAGCTAGCCCAACAACCCAGACAGACTAGGCTGGCCCGACGACATAAACGGGTTGGCGGGCCCGATGACCCAAACAAGACTGACAACCTAGATGAGTCGGGTGGGCTCGAAGATAGAGACGGGTCAAACTGACCTGACAACCATCATCTTATAAGTCAGTTTTATGGGATTTAGATAGGTTTAAAGTCAAATTCAAACAAGGAAATTTAAGAACAAAGTATTGATTAAAAGTTACACCATAAAGTTTTTTACTAATAGTGTTTGGCCATGATCTCTAATAAGAATGCAATCATGAGTTTTCTTTGCTGATATATGTGAAACTGAATCAACTATAGCAATCTAACTCATTAGCAACCACATAGAGATTTCCATTCACATTTTCCATTATGGTGTGTTTGGACGAGGCAATGTAAAAGAGTAATTCATTTATTTGGAGAATTTAAATATCTTTTAACTAGAATGACTTGTTTAGATAAGGAAATTGAAATTGAGGAATTTTAAGAAGGTATTTTAAATCACTAAAATAGTAGAATTTGAAATTCACTCAAAAAGAAAGGAAATTGAAATTCCACAATTTGTGGAATGCCTCATTGTTCAAGATTAGAAGTGTCAATTTGGCCAAGATGAACCAAGTGACCTAGACAGGCTTAGCTGACGTGACGATCCAAACGGACCAGGAGGGCCCAATGACACCGAAGGGTTAGGCGGGCCGACGATCAAGACAAAGCAGGCAGGCCCGACTACAAAAATGAGCCTGACGACTCAAACATGTACGGTAGGCTCAATGACTCAGACAGATAGGTTGGGCCAAGCCACTGACCTTGACGAGCTATACCGGCCAAATGACTCAGACGAGTCGAGTAAGGTCGATGACCTAGACAAGCCCGACAACGTTGACAAGCTTGATTGGCCCGACGACTCAAGCGATCGAGAAAATTCAGGCGATCGAGAAATTTTTTTGGGTTTTTTAACCTTATGAGCTTCTTTAATATGGGACTCTTTTGTTTTGTTGGCTTTTTTGGCCTTAGCCCATGTGGGACAATGCCAAGCCTTATGAGCTGGGCCAAATTGAAAGTTCTATTGAAGTCATTATTCAGCAAAATTTGATAGAGTTCCACCGATTTGGACATGTCCAAAATTTGGCTAAATTTGGTCGAGTTGACCCTAGTCGAAATGTGGTTGAATTAGGCAAAGTGAACCCTGGCCGAATTCGGCCGAATCGACCTTGACCAAAATTTTCTCCAAATATAACCTAATCGACCTCAAGATAAATTTGGTTGAGATGACCCCATCTTAAATTCGTGCAAATTTGGTCGAGTTGACCTCGACCAAAATTGGGTTGAGTCAGCACATACCGAAATTTGACCGAATGTGACCAAGTTGGCTCTACCTCAATTTGGCCAAATTGGATCGAGTTTACACTGACCAAAATTTGGCTGAATTTAATCGAGTCGGTTCGATCGAAATTTGACTGAATTTAAATATTTTAAGTTGATAACTTATTTGTAAATTTAATTTCAAAATTTATATATTAAAATAAATATTATTAAAATGAAATTTTATCTCACAAGAGAAATCCAATTATTTTATCCAAACAAGAAACTGAGATGTAAGGTATTTTGAATTACTCTATCCAAACAAATTAATTAAAAAATGAAGAAAATTCAATTGTAAGAATTTCAAATACAATACATTTCAATTTCTTAGAATCATTGAAATGCTTTTGAAGGTTAGTTTCACTTATTCATCACTTTGTTAACGAATATTAAAGTGTTCAATTGAAACATATTTCCTAAGACCCGATTAATCCATAATAATATAAAATTCCTAAATAATTTTTACATTAAGAATTTTGATAATAATAAATATAACTAATCATTAAGATAAATATCTTTTATTATAATATCATGTTAAGTATATATTCTTAAATATATTTAGGTATTCATACTAATATCTTTTGATAAAATTAGTTTGTACCTACATTTAAGATAAAACATTTTATGCTTGAACAGTATCATATACTTAATGAAGCCAAAGTTGTAACTAATTTTATTTTTACTTATAAAATTAACTTTTAATAGTAATCACATTTTCTGATTTAATCATTCATTTAAAAATAACATCTAAAATATAATCTTCTACAATTAAACTAAACTGTATTTGAATAAATATTATGCCATACATGAAAAGAGTATACGAAATGATAAGAATGTTTATAATGCTACAATGATAAACATATATTATTTATATTGTGCTTTATTTTATTTTTTTATATCAATTACGTGAGTAAAATGATTCAGAAATGCACATCAAGATTCAAGGAAGGCAATATCCAAATTACTTAACAATATTAAGATGTTGAGTGTTCTACAATAGAGATATTTTTGAATAACTATAAATATAATATGAAAATGAATGCAAAGAATACATTCTAACACATATAATGCAGGAAAGGGATTTGGTATCGTTTATTTTGGACATTGCGCTTTGGTTATACAAACAAAACATAACTAGACAAAGTAAAAAAGGGTGAATTTTTGGCTTTGATTATGAATTGAAGCCTAAATTTCTATAGTCAAAAACCGAAGCCTGATCTTTTTTTTCATTATTTTGTGTCTTCTCTCCCATAATCCATTCATTGTTTTGTTCTTCCTATCCTCATCAACAATCTTTGTTCTCTCCATCATATTTTCACCTTCACACAAAAAAAAAAGGGCATGAGATCCATCATCTTCATCTCTGCATTGAAAACCCAGCTCACGTTACAAAACTTCCAATCCAATAAAAAATCTCAAGCTATAAAATTAGGGCAACCAAAAATCTCAATCTGCAAAAAGTAGGACAACCAGAAATCCCAATGAATGCCCACTTGGGTCACCTTCGCTATCGTGGAGTCTCAAGGAGAAACACAAACTCAATGAAAAACCCAAGAAAACAAATCAAATGGGAAAGAAAGAAAACTCACTCACTGTTCACTCGACGTTGAGTAATGACGATGACTCAGGTTCGATTGTGTGGAGGTGCTCAAGAATAAGAAGGGGGAAGGAAGGAGTGAGGAGTGGTGAAGGAGGGAGGAAAGCAACTTCTACAAGGTTGAAATGCTTGTCACGAGTGTAAAATTTCAGAAAAAAAAAATAGTCCTAAGTAGATGTTTAGACTTTGGTTATTCATAAAATCAAAGCTTAAACACGTTTAGGCTTCAGTTTTAAAAGTAACTGAAGGTTAATCCTTGGTCCAAAAATTAAATAAAAAAAATACTAGTGGCATTTTTTAAATTAAAGGGAACTTTTAGGCAACGATTCTCGAACAACCGTAGCTGAAATGTATATATGCTTCAGTTTTTTATTAGAACTAAAGCTTAAACATTCTCAATAATTTTAAAAATATCACCACGTTTTGATAGGTTTTGGTTTTATTTAAAATTGAGACATATTTGGCGATGTTAAATGAACTTTTTTACACTAGTGATAAGTGTATATTATCTATCTTTAGTCTTTGTATAGTTGGTGAGAGAAAGCTTGTAACACTCTTCATTATGTGAGATTATACCTTACAAGAAAGTATTCATTGTATATCCTTTCTACGAGAGTTATTCATTAGGTTCACTTTTATGATTGTTATTTGTAATTAAAAGCGGCAATAATACTTAAGTGTTCTTAACATCAAGGAAAAGTAAGATAGGATAGCAAAAAGTGATTTTGTGTACTCATTTTATAATAAGTATTTGATTAGTGAAACAATGTAAGAACTTTCTAAAATAGAAATTCATGTAGTTGAAGAGTGTATAATAAGTAATTTCATATGGTTGGTGCACTATGTGAGAATAATCTTTGGGATGAGTTTCAGATCAACTTTTAATAACTCTTATATGTCTCACATTTTGTAATGTGTCTTGAGTTAAATACATGTAAGACACATTTAAGGTTAATAGTGATTTATATCTTGAGAAACGTCTTGTGTCTTCATTGAAACATTTTATGTTTACTACATCTTGCTATTGTCTCAATTTTGCATCTCAAAAAGTCTTCCTCATTTAAAGGTGTGTGTCTTATGCTTCGAACATGTTTATTCTATGACTTAAGGAACATTGGTCTTGTCTTGACAAATGTAAGAAAGTCCTCATCCAAGCTTTATAACCAAACATCTTAGTTATATGTAACATCTAACAGTTGTTTTAAACAAATTATCAGACACACCAAACATGTCAGTTTATTTGTTACTGTCAAAATATGGCTGTTCTAGGCTTGACAATAAATTAAGACTTGCATCTTATCATAAAAAAGAGGTTTATGTCTTACCTTGTAATGTCTTTCAATATGTGAAGCTAGACCCATATAGAAAAACTTTCGTTATTCTTTCTGCCAGAGTTATTTTTTAAGTTCACATTTATTAATTTTTATTTACAATTATAAGTGACAACTATTAATACTTAGAGTTTTTCACATTTATTAATTTTTATTTACAATTATAAGTGACAACTATTAATACTTAGAGTTTTTAATCTCAACAAAAACTTAAGACACATTAAGAAACTTGGGTACTCATGATAACTATTTGTTATCGTGCTTTGTTTGAATTAAAAGGTGAGTGGAAAAAGAAAGCAAGGTGGGAAAAGATGGTAAAAAGTGAGATTGTTTAAATTAAAGAAAAGAAAGAGAAGAGTAGAAAGTTTGTAGTAGATGTGATCGACATAATAAAATAATGTTTCTATATATTAATATATATTTATAAAATAATTAATGAAAATAATTTTTATAAATAATTTTGAAAATACAAATTAGAGTTAAAATAAAGTTTAAATTATAATAAAAAAGTATACAATTTAATGAATAAAAATATGTTTAAAATAATAATAATAATAACATATTAAAATAGAATTCTTTAAAATTGTTAAAATTTAAATTATATTTTTATTATTTCAATTCTTTTAATTTTAATTATTAATTTAAAAAGGTTAATTATAATCAAAATGTTAACCAATATGATCGATTATCATCTTACTCAGCCAACTAAATAGGTACTTTCTTTTCAAATGTTATATTATACTAGTTTCTTGACCTGTGCAACACACTGGATTATGTTTCACACTGGATTAAAAGTAGATATTAAATTTTAAATAATGATAATAAATATGATTGAAAATGAAAGACATTAACTTCATAATCATTCTTTTGTCCAATATGAAGGTTTAATTTTTGAACATTTGTGTGTACCTATTATGAACATCTACATACAACTGTATACTCAATTTTTGTGTGGAGAAGGTTATTATAATATGCACATGTAAAATATATACAGTTTTTTTACATTTGAAATGAGATTCAAAAAATAAAAGAATACTATAATTGATAAATAATCATAATAGTATAAAATTAATTTGTATACCTCTTATTAAAGATTTTATAATATTTCTTTGTAAATCGTATTTGTAGTTGTAGTGATTATATTTTTATCTTCATTCGAAATTGGCATTTTCAATCATTTTTTTTTTACTCTAGAAATTGTTACATATAGTTGTGCATGATTGAATACGAGATAAAGAAGATAAAGTCAAACTTTAGAGAGAGTTTGTCTTTGATTTTTGTTTATTGTCATTGCAAAGCATAAATATATAGGAAATTATCTCCTTTAAAACTTGAGAGAGATGTCGGAATCAGAACAATTAAGTTAATTTATGATATGAATATTATCAACAACAATTTTGCCTGCTATTACCCTAAGAGATAACATTCTTTCTCAAATTATTAACTTGCAATCTTGTACCATCACAAACACCATTTATTTGATTAATATTTCTTAAAATCATGATAGGAATACCAAAATTTAAATAATTTTTTTTTCTCGGTGATTTCGTTTTCTATCCTATCTACTCATTCTTTATTCATCTTTAAAATAAACAAACTTTTAAGAGTGTCCTGTATACTTTCTTTATAATTAATATTTCATTAGTGGCAATCCTTAAAAAAATTAAAGAGAAATTAAAAAATAATTTAAATATTTGTGGTGAACTATTATAAACTTTCCATATTATTTTCTTAGATGATCTAATATTCTAAAAAAAAAAATATTGTACTCTATAATAGTCTGTTTAAACCTTAAACTATGACACCTATCATATTAAATCATTGTCGAATCTTTTTTTTTCAACAAATACATTTTATTATAAGACATTATTTTTCACAATATACTTTATAGCATCTATACAATAAAATAATTATGTGATCAATATAGCGTTTAAACATGATTTAATATAGTTTAATGACATTCAGTCACTTCATGCACCTATTTTCATTAAAAAAAATATGTATCAAATAGTAATCAAATTTAGAGATAAATTAAATTTTTATTATTAAATTAGGGACTAATTTAAAACTTTAGAGACTATTACGTGATTAATATAACGTTTAAACATGATTTAATATAGTTGGATGAAATTTAGTTCACTTCCTGCAAACCATTTTGAAGTTTAGTTTAATTCTAAAAAAAATACATTTCTAATTTTATATATCCAATTTAGTTTCACTAACCCTATTTTTAATCTTAAATTGAAAGAAAAAATCAACAAAATCTAAATTTAATACAAAAATAATAATTCATTACAATATGATGAATTAAAATTAAAATTCTTACTAGTTGTACCCAGAATTTAATGTCCGATAAAACATTGAAAAGAATAGTTAAGAAAAAGAGCAGATGTAAGAGAAAAATAAATGTGTTAGGTTTTGGTCTGATGGTCAACGTTAAACGGCGGAACCGCCCAGGAATTCGGAGCCACAAGTTTTTGGCCACCTAGCGTCTACTCACCCACGTTTTTAAATATACATTATGATAACGTAAACTATTAACACCATTAACATCAAAAACAATAAATATAATATACAATTTTTTTTCTTTCATGGTTTTGCAATCAATAGTCATCAATAATTGTTCTTAAAAAATTTCAATTCTACTATCCCAATAGTACCATGTCATTTAACTATAGTATAAGTTTTTTGGGCAAATGAAGGATTTGTTATTTAAATGTGTGAGATGTTATTAAATTAGTTTTCGAATATGTAAACAATTGAAATAATTTTTTAATGTTATTGTTAATTTAAAATAATTGAAATAAGTTCAAAGTATTTAATAATAATAATAATAATAAATAATTACATGATTTTTCTTGTCACAATTAGATCAAACCTACTTAAATATAAAGGATTAGGTTATTATTCTTTAAATATAAAGTATTCGCCATTTTTTTTCTAGGAAACTAGTTATATTTTAAGAAATATTAAGATGTATTGTCGCACCAGATATACTTTATTTTTATGTGCATATTTTAATCGATAAAGACTTATTAAATATGTTATTTTTTGTTTTTAATATTATTAAGTCGCGATATCATATTTTCATAATTTTATTTCATATATTATTTTATTGATGCTTATTTAAATAGGGTTCAAACATCAGTTTCATGAGTGAATCATAATTCAAAACATGAGTGAATCTTAATATAAGTTTTGGAGGACACGTCCAAAACATGCAAAATGAAAAAAAAAAGTATTTAATTTAATTCAAAATTATTTAAAACTGGGTCACTTCAATGAGCCATGTGAATAGTACTGCTTACGAGTATTAAGATTCACTTTAATGAGGAGTTTCCTTAAACCTTAAAAAAATGTCACCTTAAACATCCAAATTCTCTTGAACTCGGAAAAAAAAAAGCCACGTTAAGCACCAATCTCTTCAAACTTTCAAATGCTTTCTACGAAACTCTCAAACTTCACTTTGCTTTTCTCAAACACCTTGCTTTCAACTTTAAAAAGTGTATTATTCTTACAACATATTTTAATAGTTTCTAACCACTCATTTTTCTTTTCTATTTTCATTCAAGATAAAAGAAAAGTATTTCTTTAATTATTACAATAAGAATGAGGATAATAATTTAGATTTTCTTGTTTATAGAGAGAAAAAAAACAATGAGAAAGAAACATACAAATGAATGTTAGGGAGGTGGTGGTGGTGCAGCAGAAGTGGGGTCAAGGTCGGTGGAGCGAAACCGAAAACAAAAAAGTTTATTGCCATTATTGTTTGGCTTTGTTTTTCTGTGTAAAATTGCACTAATCAAATGCTCCAACGTCACTCCATCACCTCAATATAAACCCCTTCTCCTCTCACACTAATCAAATCATACACAACCTTGTTTCTTGTTCTGTGAGCTTCTCTTTCAGGTTCTTGATCAGAGTGAAAAGGGTGGTTGAAGATCGCAATGGCTAAGCATGATGTTGAGGGTGGTTCCTTCTCTGCAAAGGACTACCATGACCCTCCTCCAGCACCCTTGATCGATGGTGAAGAACTCACACAGTGGTCCTTCTACAGGGCCTTGATTGCTGAGTTCATTGCCACACTCCTCTTCCTTTACATCACAGTCCTCACTGTCATTGGTTACAAGAGCCAGAGTGATGTCAAGGCTGGTGGTGATCTCTGTGGTGGGGTTGGCATTCTTGGCATTGCTTGGGCTTTCGGTGGCATGATCTTCATCCTTGTTTACTGCACTGCTGGAATCTCAGGTTTGCTTTCCTTCTCATCTTCTGCTTTCTCAGCACCCAAAGAGGAAAAGTTTCTATCTTTGAGCTCTAATTCTAGGTCTTAAACTGTGGTTTTTCTTGTTTAGTAATTCCCCTTCTAAAGCCTTCAAATTGGGATGTTGGTGTTTTGTGACTTAATATTCTGAATTTTGTGATGAGTGTAGGGGGTCACATAAACCCAGCAGTGACATTTGGACTGTTCTTGGCTCGGAAGGTGTCTCTGATAAGGGCTATAATGTACATGGTGGCTCAGTGTTTGGGGGCCATATGTGGAGTTGGGTTGGTGAAGGCCTTCCAAAAGGGTTACTACAACAGGTATGGTGGTGGGGCCAATGAGCTCAGTGAAGGCTACAGCACAGGTGTTGGATTGGGTGCTGAGATCATTGGAACCTTCGTTTTGGTCTACACTGTCTTCTCTGCTACAGACCCCAAGAGGAACGCTAGAGATTCTCATGTCCCGGTATGTGCTCAATTGTTGTTGAATTGTTATCCTCGTATATTGTTAATATACTCTGCTTTTCTTAACCAAGCATGTATGCTTAAAATTTGTATCAATAATAGTAGCAGTAGTTGTACAAAACTTACTTTTTAATAATATTTATAGGAAGATTTCCTTTTGATATTGGAATCTAAATCCTTTTTACTACTTTATGTGGAGGCTTCATTTACAATATACTATTCCACTTTTCTTGCTGGACCTTTCTCTCTTTCTACTACTCTGTTTTATTGTGTGCATATTTTCTGTGGGCAAAATTTCAAAGTAATTCTGTGGATGTGTTTGATTTTCATAGCCTTATCACACTAATCTTATCTGATTACGTTCTTCTTTTTAATAAAGTGGATTCTTTTGGAGTTTCATGCATGTTTTTTTCTTGGAAGCATAATGTATCTTTGTTAATGTGGACCTTCAAGGCCTAAAACTAAAGTATGCATATCAGTGTCATTCATGCTAAACGTCACTTTGCCAAAGCTGCCAAATCTAGTGAGACTCTCCATCCTCATTCCCATTTGTCATCGTCAGCTTCAGATATCTCCAAACACTTTTTCATATTCTCCAAATTAATAAAGCAAAGAAACCATGGTCCTCATATCAAATCCAATTATAACATTAGCCAAGCTTATCAGTAGTTTCATGCAATATCAGGAATCCTGAAGAAACTACAAACTTGACCACAGTTTTAAACCTTGATAAGTAATTGAACCACATAATAAGCTTCTTATTGTGCTTATGTTCTGTTTTTGAAGGTTCTGGCTCCACTGCCAATTGGTTTTGCTGTGTTCATGGTTCACTTGGCAACCATCCCTGTAACTGGCACCGGTATTAACCCTGCTAGAAGTTTTGGAGCTGCTGTCATATACAATAAAGAGAAGGCCTGGGATGACCATGTGAGTAACTAACTCTTTTCTTACATATTCAACAACATGCTTGTTTTGTACTATGATCAAATATTAAAATTTGTAACTTGTCATGTGAGGTAACAAAGGATAAAAAGTTGTCTGATATGTTGTTGTTGTTGATGATGTTTGTTCAGTGGATGTTTTGGGTTGGACCATTCATTGGAGCAGCCATTGCAGCCTTCTACCACCAATTCATCTTGAGAGCAGGTGCTGCTAAGGCTCTTGGATCATTCAGGAGCAACCCCACCATTTGAGTTATTACTCAATATCCTCTCATGGGTTCAAAAGGAACATAATTGGAAGCAAAATCAGTTAATATTGCAACAACGACATAGTAATAGGAAATGTCTGTCCTTTGACCCTATGTAGATCGAAGGTTCTTTTAAGACAAGGGATCCTTTGGTAAATAGTAAGCACCCTTAGTATTTCTAGAACTTTCACTAGTTGTTATGAATAAGTCATGTCAGAATGGAGTAGGTGAAATTGCATGATAACCCATGTTTTAAGGGAGAGGTTATGCTAATTCATTGTCACCTGCTACTTTTTGCTTGTAACTATGTATTTTTGCAAAATCAAATGTCCCTATATGTATGTTGGAAAATTCTGAATCATGAAACACTTTCTGATGCACCGTAGAAAAATTATTAATGGCACAAATGTCATCAAATCTTTTTTCTTCTTCGTGAACATGTTTTGTATTATACCCACCAACTAGGTAGGTATTGTTTTTTATTTTAATAATTTGCATTTTTTATTAAATATTTTGTATTTTACAAAATTGCAACATTGAAAATGATCGGAGAATATCACCTAAAATATAATAAGTAGTTAGCATGGTGTTGGTGTTCTTTTCCTTCTTCCTAATGCTAGAAACCACAGTGGTTAATTTAAGCAATGGATAATTACACCCTTTGTGGAAATAACTTATGACAAAGGTTAAAAGGCTAAAAGTGCTTAGGGAAAAGACAATGGTGAAATAAAAGCCGGAATGTCTCTTTAAACTTTTACTTTATTTTATTTTAACTCTTTCTGTTTAATTTATCTTATTTTAATTCTTCCTCCTCTATTTAAAGTTATAGTGAGAAAACATGGGTAACAGTAAAAGAAATGAACTGATAAGAGTTGCAAAAATTATGGAAGTGAGTGAATAAAAAGGCACCGACAAGAATTGGGGGAACAAAAAAAACATATAATAACCAACAATGACAGTGGAAGTGAAGTGATGGTTTTGGAGTTTGATGCACATTTTGTGGATCTATGATTGATATGTTTGTCACACTCAGGAGCTATGTTACCGATGAAACTGTTTCTTCCATAAAACATTGGCTAGCCAGTAAAGTAGAAAGTAGAAGAAATAGTGAGAGTTAACAACAGTCTGAAATTATTTGTTATTATTAGTAGGGACCCTTTTACCTTCTCTTGTAAAAAAGTATAATTATACCTTGATTATAACTTCAACAATATTTCATTTATACATTTTTAATACAATAACATTATTCTTTTGCTTTATATCTTGTTTTGAATGGAGATATAAGATTGGTTTAATAGTAAAATTAAAAAGAATGGTGGTAAAAATTATGAGTTTAACTCTTAAAAGAAATATCTTCTTTTCAATTCTTTTATTCCATACAAATAAATATGTTATATGATTTTATTTTCCTTTTTGTTTTAAGTTCGTCATTGTATTTAAAATATTATATATTTTAGAATTTGATAGTTGTACTATAATTTTTTATTTTATTTTTAAAATGTGTTTGTGGATAAAAAAAATGGAGAATTTTAGGGATAAATGTTATTTATGGATAAATAGTTTTTAACTTTATTACATTTATTTTGTTTAAATCAGATTTATTATCATTGACTCCTAAGTGTCTCTCTTCTACCTATAAACACCATCTATTTGCATGGAGAAAAAAAAAACATTACAACTCATACAAATGTTTTTGTATTCTTCTCTATGTTATCTTTTAAAATAGTGGTGTTTAGAAAGTTCGGACATCCTTCGCTACACCCGATAGATCTAACGTGTTGTTGTATCTTGAAAGAGAAGTGAATATAAATTTGTTTTGCCTTGTGCAGTAGGGATCTTGTTTGACTTTATGAACCTTTTGTTAACCATATCTATGTCTTATTCTTATTGTTACATAATAATAATTATTTATTTTGATTAATATTTTCCTAACACACGCCATAGAGATGGATGACATTTAAGTATATCAGATTGACAAATTGGTATTATAGGTTAGTAGCTCACAATATGTGTTTGAAATGGTTCTTTTATGTTGCTTTAGTTGTTAATGAGGAATTTCTCTATGAGGCAATTAATGGTTGAAACTAGTGCTTTTTGAGCTATTATAGAGTTATGTTATGATATTATAAAGTATATTAAGTGATGAATAGCTTATGAAGAGTAAAATTGAACAATTAACACTCAGAGAAATTTTAAATATATATTGTAGTGTCGGGTGCCATGTTGTACTGTTGGGCGTGAATCAAACAGTTCTTCACTAACTTAATTGCGTTGGGCGTAATGGCAGATCATGACCAATAATTTTGGGAGAGTTGAAATAATACACTCAATTTATATATTCAATCATTGTCATTTATAAAGAAAAAATAAATAATTGGATCATTAGAATCATGCTTTAGAATAGGTAAAGAAATTGAATCTATTGTTTTCATCTTCATGGGTTTAGCTTCCTTTTTATTAGTTTTAAAAAATGAATTTGTTCTGGTCAAGAAAGGTGTAAAATAACCTTTAACCGAAAACAAAAAGAAAGACAAATTTCAACCTTAGTTAATGACTTACTTAGGCCAAAATCTATTCGTCCATTGACCACGGGAGTAACACTCTTATTTATAGGGTCCAACCGTTTACAAATGTTATCAATATACATAATCATATACTGCCTAAAAGATAGTCTAACAAATAACAACCAAAATATTCCCTAAAATAACAACTAAAAGATCTGACTATAAGGTTTCCCTAAATAATAACTAGAATATCTTCCTTAAATATCTTCTCAGCTAAAATAATTACATAATATTCGTTAGCATTATCTCCTTAATCTTAGCTTCCTACAAGGAGGTTGGTTTGTTATCCTTACTAACATCGGCTCTATGGCAATACAACTCTACACCTCTGCTCATCCTTGCTTAAGGGTCGACTTGATGGCGATGTCACTTCATATCTCTGTTCTTTGTTGATCATCCCTTATCATCGGTAATATATCGACGGGTTGTTTCTGGACGGGTATAGCTCTCCAACTTTTTGAATTTCCTCTTTTCGGATAGTTGTCAAATACCGTCATTCACCACTTCCCACGATCCATCATTGCATTCTACCTAACCTTGCCACTATCCTTCTTCTTCCTCTGCACGATTTCACTCTCGCAGGTATTTTTCATTATATTTGTATAATCCTTTGCTTTCACTCCCCACTATTTTGCTGATTATTTATCTTCATGGCTGCTGGTTAATTATTTATCTTCACTCGATCATGAATCGAGCTCTCAATCTCGTTCATGAACTGAGCTCTCAATCCTGCAAACATATTATAAAACTCCAAAGTAATTAATCACTCATTCATAAACTAAGCTCTCAATCCTACAAACACATTATAAAACTCCAAAGTAATTAATCACTCGGTCATGAACTGAGCTCTCAATCCTGCAAACACATTATAAAACTCCAAAGTAATTAATCACTCAGTCATGAACCGAGCTCTCAATCCTGCAAACACATTATAAAACTCAAATTAATTAATCACTCAATCATGAGTCGAGCTCTCAGTGTTGCATATTATAATTTTCCAACACCTGCAATTAACACATCATCGTTAACACACCGAGCTTTTAGTGCTGCATATTCTCACTTAGTCGCGCACTCTCTAGTATAGAATTGATCTTCTCATTTACCTGCATAAATCATCAAATGTTATGTTTCGAATCGGGCACCGGGGCCCGAAATTAATTATAATTGAGCGTCGCGTCTCGGAATTGCCTTGAGCATCGGGGCCCAAAATTAAATATCATCGAGCGTCGCATCTTGGAATTGCCTTCGAGCATTGGCGCCCTAAATTAAATATCATCGAGCGTCGCGTCTCAGAATTGCCTTCGAGCATCGGGGCCCAGAATTAAATATCATCGAGCGTCGCGTCTCGGAATTACCTTCGAGCATCGTGGCCCGAATTGATGGTTTTGGTTATTCCACCATTTTCCTGAACTTTTTCCAAGCTGAAGCCAGTCTTAATTGATTTAAACATGATGAATGAACTTTTAATATATCTACGAAATCCTTGTTAATAATTCACATAATATATATATATATATATATATATATATATATATATATATATGACAATTGTAATATTTATATGTAAAACATTTTATAGATATCTTAATTCTAATTAAATAATTTTCACTTGTAAAAATCATACCAAATAAAGAATGAATTATAAGATATCATCAAAATTTTTAAGCTGATTAAAATAACATACTATTATAAAATAATTATGTTTATTATTAGAATAAAATAGCACCAAAAAATATTTATATCTAGTAATAATAAATTTATTTTAAAGATAACAACTAGCAATATTTATTAAAATACTCACATTTTACCATATGTATCGAAATCTTAGTCTATACATTTAAACAATCTTATTTTATGATTCCAGTACCATATAAAATAATTATATTGACATTTTGAAACAACTTTATGGTAGATTAGTTCTTTCTAAATTATTCTGTTAAGAATATCTTACTTAAAACTCCTTCAAATATAAAATACTTCACACTAAAATTATTTATTTAATAATATTAAACAAAATATTCATGAGAAACATATATTTTAGTATAAATAACACAACATATTTAATTTAATATTTCAAAGGCAAACTTTAATGTAAAATACATTTAGCTTTGTGCATTGAAAAGGACGACAAGTAATTAATTCATAAAACTTGTATTATTCATTAATTTCACTATTTTGCTCTTTTGATAATAAGATGGTTAAAAATAAAAGGAACAACCGATAATAATAATTTTGTTATATAAAAATATTTTTTTATCTTTTAGCAAATCAATTTATTATTCTTGTACGCATAATTAAGATCATATTATCCGACAATATATTTAAGTTAAAACAACATTACAACGTATATTTTATAAATTACAAAAATTAATATTTTCTTTAAATTAATCATTCTAGCTTCACTACAACAAAAATGACTTTAGACAACACTAAACGATACCACAACTATAAAAATGTGGTCTAAACATAGTAAATGCAACACTTTTTTAGATGTGGCTTAAAAACAATCTTAAGCAACATTTATATAAATGTTACTTGTAAAAAGTATAGGCTAATCCATAAAAATGTGGTCTAAAATACACTAAAAATTAAAGTTTTTAGATTAGGAATATTCCCTCTCTCATTTTTTGACTGAAAATGCAAAACTTAGTTCAAAAAACGCAAAAATTTGAATTTTTCCCTCCCTTTGATTTTAGACTGAAAACGCCAAGAGTTCACAGTGTTGATAATGTGAAGTTTGGAAAAACACATACATCAAAATTGTTTCCTTTTATGAGGATTTTAAGCAACAATTTTAAAATTGTTGTCGTACTGAAAATTGTGGCTTATTACCTACAGCTACGCTCACCTAGACTACACCTAAAAAATTGTTGTTTAAGCTTTAGCCCACAATTTTTGTAGTTTAACTGACAATTTTGTGTTGTTGTCTAAAGCGGTTTTTATTATAGTACTTTTTATTTTTAGTGTCCTATAGAAATCATTTAATCAAATTTGTAAAACTATTAAATTTATGCTTGTGAACCCTACATAATACAAGAAGGGTAGAATGATTTATGACTATGATCAAGAAATTGTTTAGATTTTTCGGTTTGTAATTTTTGCCAAAATTTTTTATGTCAAAAAATAGCAACATACCTGGAACTTTGATTTTTTTTTTACCTATATTGAGAAAGAGCGTAAGCTTCAATTGCAAGGATTAATTGTTGATCTGTAAGTGGAGATTGAGCATAAATCAACCATCTTCTCATGATTAGCATATGTCAAAAGCTTCTTGTGAGTATTATGGAGGCGTAATCTGCTACATTGATGGGAGTGCTGTCGTTCTCATTCTCCTTTTGGTGGTTGGAGTTGTTTCTTCTATTTCTCAAGGTGGTAAGTTTCTTATGGTAAGTTTACCAAGCCCCCACGGTGGCCGCCAATGTTCCGGTCAAGAAAGGTGTAAAATAACCTTCAATTTAAAACAAAAAGAAAGACAAATTTCAACCTTAGTTAATGACTTACTTAGGCCAAAATCTATATGTCCCTTGACCATGGGAGTAACACTCTTATTTATAGGGTCCAATCGTTTACAAATGTTGTCAATATACATAATCAGATACTGCCTAAAAGATAGTCTAACAAATAACAACCAAAATATTCCCTAAAATAACAACTAAAAGATCCGACTATAAGATTTCCCTAAATAATAATTAGAATATCTTCCTTAAATATCTTCTCAGCTAAAATAATTACATAATATTCGTTAGCATTATCTCCTTAATCTTAGCTTCCTATAAGGAGGTTGGTTTGCTATCCTTAGTGACATTGGCTCTATTGCGATACAACTCTACACCTCCGCTCATCCTTGCTCAAGTGTCGACTTGATGGCGATGCCACTTCATATCTTCGTTCGTTGTTGATCATCTCTTATCATCGGTAATATATCATCCCTATTATCAGTAATATATCGACGCACTGTTTCTGGACGGGTACAAAATTTATACTTTTTTTTTCATAAGTATATCTATTTAAAAAGAAGGTTCAAGACTAAAACATAAACTATTAAAATCTAATTAAATATTGATGGACGTAATTATTAAAAGGAAAATCTACGATAATCAACTTACAATTAAAATCAGATTATGAAAAGACACATAATATTATATTTTTATTTTAAGTTGATAACAACATGTAAGAAATGAGAGCAAAAAAAATAATAAATTTGTGTTTAACTTCCTTCTTTTTCTCATAAACAAAAATGAACATGGAAAAGAGGGTACATAACGTCGAGCGCCATTATGTTTTTCTATGTTGAGTTATCTTGGGAAAGTTGGGATACCCATTTTTTAATCGTTAGATCAGGTTGAAATTTTGATAGCTCCTCCTATACACTTGATTCGTCACTTTGACCATTGCTATCTTTGATTAGAGGTTTGTGGTTAGAGTAATGCTTTTCATCATTTTGATGTACTTAATGGAAATGTTGTATTTTGAATATTATGTTAATGCAATAGAAAATAAATGATGAATTATTAACATTTAAATTTAAATAAATAATATGTGATTGATGTAATGAGATGAGTTTGCATTAAGATATATTATATGTACGACATGGTGTGATGATTTAAGATTATATGAGAATGCGATGAATGGGCTATAGTGATATGTTGTTCTTTGGCTATTTTCTTGAGACTCTACTTAATATCTTGGTAATGTTTATTGTGAATTAGATGTATATATGTGAATGAATGTTTGTGATGTTTAATGTTGAATGAAATGATAAGATGTGATTGTGATGTGATAATGTGAAATGTCTTTCAAGTGAGAAAGCATTTCACTCTAGTGTTAGGTGTATTGAGTGGGGAATCAAGGGAGATTATTCAAACTCTACTAGGTGTTCTAACTAACATAGAGTAAGATATCTAGTTAGTTAAAGTCAATGGAGGTTCCTATGACCAGAATTGGTTCTAAATGGGCATTTTTTGGTTATCATAAGTGAATTGACTTGGGCGGTTTTTGGTTACCATAAGTGAATTGACTTGGGCGTTTTTTGGTTATCATAAGTGAATTGACTTATCATATAGGAATTCTAGGAAGAGCCATGGTTTTATAAGCCAAAATATTATTGGGATCTTTATGATAGGTGTAACATCTATGAGGTTTGATTTATGATCGAATAAAATTACAATAAAGAAGTTTAAATCTAAAAACAAAAACAAAAACATGCCTGGTGGGACTCGAACCCACAATCGTTTGATTAGAAGTCAAACACCTTATCCATTAGGCCACAAGCACTTAATCAATAATAATTTTGTGGTTTACAATTATGATATAAATTCTCCGTTTGATGTGAAAAATGTATCATTGAGTGTTAGAGAAGGACTATAAATACATATTATATGTGATGGTCTATTGCTTAACCTAAAAAATTATAATAAAAAAAGTTATTAAATTAAACACGCCTGGTGGGACTCGAACCCACAATTGTTTGATTAGAAGTCAAACGCCTTATCCATTAAGTCACAAGCGCTTAATTATTCATAATATTATGTTTTACAATAATGGTATAGATCTTCATTTAGTTTTTCACATTTGAAGTCCTTATTATGTAATTTTTTATGCAGATTTGTTTCCGCCATTCGTACAAATCCAAGTATCTTGGAGCTGTCAATGAGAGAATAATTATGAAACAACAATGATATATTAAAGGAACATCGTTTTGGTGGTTAAGGATATTAAACGATTTAGCGAATATAAGTAGTGTAACATCCTAGCCGAATATTACTTATTGAAATAAATTTATTAATAAATAATCAAAAGATAACATTTATTCAATTGATTTCCCAAGACCCGGGAAATAAAAAGCTTTATTATAAGCACCAAAATGTTAAAAACAAAAAATTTAATTCAACCTTACATATCTAAATCCAAATTTAAATCTAGATTACAAAAAATAATATAATAATTGTAGAAACAAAAATATCCCTAGGCTGCTCCGCTCCGACGCTAAGTCTTACCAGCACCTCCGGCAAAATCATTTGCTCCCATGTAACAAGTTACATGATCATCGACAAACACCCTTTGATGATTACATTGATCAATCTTTGCTGCCACGAGTGTCTACTTGCCCCTTTGACTACACGCCACTACTTGCCCCTTTCCTTAGTTGGCAGCCACAATTCTGATTCTCTCCCCTTTCTAACCCGAAACTAATTTTAATTATAATTATTAAGATTTTTCTCTAGCCAAGGTTCGAGCACATTACCACACCATTGCCAAGTCAATGCATAACCATTCAATCAATTCATGTTTCATGATAATTCTTATAAATTTAAGATTATATTATCACTCATCACGATCAAACATATTATTAAAAAAATAACTCATCAATGACATACACAATACTCAAACCCAAGTCCTCTCCATAATAACCAAGTATTATCAACCATTTGAGTTAGTATTATTTCACATCATAAACCCCAGCATTAAATGTCATAAAGGTTCTCATTACCCGCATTTTTTAAATAATTATTTATTTAATTATTTAAATTTCTCTAGTCTTACAAGTAGAAACATCTTAACACTCTCATGTTCTAAATGGGTTGAAAGGAGAGGTGGATTTGATGTTGGTAGGGAGGTATAATTGAATTTAATTTATTAGATGTTTGTTTAGAATTAGAGCTAAAAGTAATGGGATTAACATTATCCTATTATATTATCTTATTACATTATCCTACCACAACTACAAATAATGTCCATGGTTGACAATGTTGTTGATATAATTGGTGCAAGACTTACAAATTGGTTTTTCCGAAATCATAAGACGTAAACAATTGAATGAGGTCATCCTTCTAGGACATAAGAATAGAGTGGAGTCAAAGACTAGGAACTTAACCAAATTTGGGAAGGGCTTGAAGCAATTTTTCATTGAATATGACCTTAAGGAAGGAGACATCTCAATATTCGAAGTAGACAATGTAGAAACAAAACCAATAATAGATGTCTTTGTTAATGAGTGCTATTGTGACATTGTTCAGTTAGTGTTTTTGGAATAATTCATATTAAGATGTCTTTTGTGTTGATGAATGTTGTTAGTTGTAATTGTTTTGTGTTAGAAAACAATGTCTGTAATGTGCAATGTGCAAAATTTACTTTTTATGTCTTCATGTAGTTCATATGAATGAATGAATGAATTTCAATTTATTACCCATATGATGTTATAATGTGTAATAATATTTACTTTTTGAACAAAAAATGAATGACTAAATTGATTAACCATTTATGGTTAGATCAAATAATACTATTCTATGTTCTGTACACCTCGTGAAAACCAAAATACTCCATGACAGTTGTAGTTAAACACATGTGGGGAGCCACGTGCAAATAAGTAAGGAGTTGATTTAGGGTTTGTGTACCAATTGCAAACTGTTTTGAAATTTTGAGACATAAAGTTGTACATACCCATTATAGACCTCATAAATGACATTGAAGTTCTTAGTTATAGCACAATAGTCAATTGCAATGAGTTTTAACCAAATAATAAAATGATAGATGAAGTGAAATACATATGGAATCATGTTCAATTAAGTAGAGAGTTGCTTTATGATTTTAATACAAATTGTGGGTAGTTCTTAAATTATGAGACACCATGTTATACATACCTAATATAGACCTCACAAATGACGTTGGAGTCCTTAGGTATAACATTATAGTCCATTGCAGACAGTCTTAACCAAATAATAAAATGACAGTTGAAGTGAAATACATATGGGGAGCAATGTCCAATTAAGTGAGACATTGGTTTAGGAGTTTTGTACAAACTATGGACAATTCTGAAATTATGAGACACATGTTGTTTGTGCCAAATATGGACCTCATAAATGACAATAAAGTTATTAGGTATAACACAATAGTCCATTGCAGCCAGTCTTAACTAATTAATAAAATGACAGCAATAATATGTGAGAATGTATGTGCAAATAAGGGAGGGTTTCTTTAGCGTATTTGTAGAAATTATGGATAGTTCAAAAATTATTAGTCAACATGTTGTACATCCCTAATATGGAGCTCATAAATGACACTAAATTTCTTAGGTATTCATTTGGCATTTACAATTACTCCACTAAATACAATTTATTTAAACTTCATATTCAATGTTTTATAATTTAAATGTCTCTTGTTGTCGTTCTCTTACATTACTATAGTCCATAATACAATAAATTTACACCAATAACTTTTAACTAATAAGTCATATTCACGAAGAACTTGTTGTTTTCTACTGTTCTCTCCATCTAATGTGCATTGATCTATGTATTCCTCCGGAATATGCTGAAGTTGTTTCTGCACAACTACATATTGTTCACTCACAACAAAACACAATATTTAAGCCAAAAAATGTGCAAAATGCATAACAGAAATAAAAAAAAATTCAAATTACCTTTTCCTTATGTGGAATCTTCCTAACCATTACTTTTACAGATCCTATCAACTACAAAAAAAACATAAATAAATAATAAACGCAAGCAAATCACATTTCTAACACAACGCCAAACAACAAAACATTACACCAAAAAACACAAGAACAAAGGAAAAATCGTCCCCAACAATTAAAACATACATGCATCAATGCCCTAACTACACACACCAACAAAACATTCCATACCACAACACACACTAACCAAAACAAAATGGAAAACACCAAATCCCAGCCTACCAATCAAAATATACATTTAACGTAAGAATGCCCTACCAATTTAAGAACGAAGATGAATAGGAAGGGTGACACTACGGATGTCAAAAATATCCGTACATGCAGGTATCCGCGGATAAAACCCGCAATGAGTAGAAACAAATATTAAAACTGGATACCCGCTACCCGCGAGTAAGAGTATTTTTGATACCCGCATGTTAACGGGGCGGGTACGTGTATCATAGTATCCGTACCCGTGGATACCCGTACCCACTAAACTTTAATTCACAAAAATGCCCTTATATATATATACATATATATATATATATATGTATGTATATATATATATATATATACATATATATATATATCACATATATATATATATATATATATATATATATATATATACAAACTTATTTCCATTCAAACTAAACCTAAAAAAAAATTAAAGCTTCTTCTCTCCACTGCGTGGCAACTCCTTCTTCTCGACAACACCACGACTCCAACCCCTAAAACGCGTTCACCTTTTAGCCACCACCAACGACCTCCGCCGGAGGCTTCACCAGCGACACCATCACCCTTCTTTCCACCTCGTGCGAAACGTTGCTGCACCAGCGTCTCCTCCTCCGCTTCTCCAACGCATTCAAGATAGGGTTTGCACTGATCCCCTTCACGACCGCGAGGTCCAGCTGTTATATTTTATATAATAAAATTATATAAAATTATTATTCTCTATATAATTATTATTATGGATTAGCATTAATAATAAATTAAGTTATTCGTTAATATTAATTATTATATGGGTAATATATATAATTTTGGGTATTCTGATAAACGATCTGTGATGGGGTTGGATTGTTTAATAAACGGTCTGTGATGGGCTTGAATAATCAGATACATTTTGAGAGGTCCCTAGTCTCTGCTGAGGGGTTATAAAATTGATACCTATTAGTAAGTTTTTATGTAACAACGTAAAATACTCTTACGTTTGAAAATATCCATCAGAAAGATAATAGTAACATCTCATACTACGTGCTTCCATGGATCCTTCATTAGTTCCAGGTACACAATTTTTAACTCATACTTGAATATATTGTATTATTGTATCTTATACATATATTTTTTCTATCAATTGGTATCAGAGCTATCAAGATACAAAATATAATTATTCATTATTCTTTTGGAAAGTGTATCATAATATTGAAAATTTAATAGAGAGGATTAATTACTGTTTAAAACCCTAATTATGTTTAAAATCCTAATTAAGTAAACCCCAATAATGATAAGTTTCTCTCTCGGCAGACCCAATTTTGTGGGTTTTATGTTTGCACAGTGCAAACCTAATTGTTCTTGAAAATCCTAATCGGTAGCCATGTCTGCAAGGATCACGATGCTGCATCGGAGGTCGTTTTTGTTTGTGCGCGGTGGTCATCTTTTGTTCGCGGCACATATTTGAACAGTGCACAACATGTTTGTGCGCGGTGGTCATCTTTTGTTCACTGCATCGGTGTAGATCTTTTTTCGCACTGTTCATCGGAGGTCTTTTGTTCGCGGCACTTTTGGTGGCACATATTTCGCACCTTAATGGCCACGTGCACTATCCGTCAGTTTCTTTTTTAATCTTTCAAAACATTAATTATCTATCAATTGACCATCCTCACTGTACACTATGGCTAAAAATTGCTATGCATGATGGCCACGTGCATTAATTATCTTTCAAAACATTAATGGCCACGTGCACTGTGGCTAAAAATTGCAGCGGCACCTTAAAAAAAATAATAATAAAATAATTACATTTAATATTAATAAAATAAATAAATAAATAAAAATTAAATTAATAATAATAACAATTATTATTATTATTATTATTATTATTATTATTATTATTATTTCATGCATTATATAATTTATTATATTTTTTGTTAAGCATGATATAATTTTATATAATTGTTAACTCACCTATCGTGGGTACACTTGTATGAAATTTTATGGAAATGATATAATTCAAATATTTTTTTAATTAATTTGATATTACATTAATATTAATTATACCCTGTCGGTATTTTATTATTAATGTATTTTATTTTTCTTGATACAATGTATTTTTTGAATTGCTTTTGTGAATTATTTGTCTTGTACCCTATCGGTATTAGATTTCTTTTGACATGAGATGTGCATTGTATTTTATTATATTTTATATTTTGTTTTATTTCTTATTTATTATGATTCGGGACCCTTAGGCGGGATCATAGTGAATAAGAAATAATTTGATATCATAGGCATATTTTGCTGTGTATTCAGAAACATTTATTTTGTTTATTTACACAATAAGTGTGTATTAAATGTTTCTTTGTTATTTTGATACCAGCTTCTTTGCCTATGCCCTTGACTTCGGTCAAAACTTTAAATGGGACAAATTTTTAGGACTGGAAAGAATCTTTGGATTTGTATCTAGCAATTACCAACATGGATTTTTCCTTGAGAGAAGCAGAACCTTCAACTCTTACGCCTGAGTCCACTATTGTCCAGAAAGCTTCTCGTGAAAAATGGGAACACTCAAACAGGGTGTGCCTGATGGTGATGAGATATACCATGGAGAAGTCTATTCGACATAGCATTCCGGATAATGACAATGCTAAGGATTTTATGAGATCAGTTGGTGAGAAGTTTAAAACTTTTGATAAAGCTCAAAAGGGTCAATATCTGTCACTTCTTGAGAAGACCAAATATGATGGTGTCAGTGGTGTTCGTGAGCATATGATGAAGCTTGTGCACTATTATAACAAAATCAAATCTCTAAAGGTAGATCTTGGTGATAGTTACTTGATTTGGCAGGTTATGGAATCTCTTCCTTCTTAGTTTGATGTGTTGAAGACTTCTTACAACACTCAAAAGGAGGAATGGACAATTGATGAAATGATAGCTGTAAGACTCGGGAAAATTAAATAGTTATTTAATTAATTATTTAATTAGGACGGGTAGCGAGAATATTTAAAGCAATAAATGTGAGGGACTATGGTGTGGAAAAGTACTAGCTCATGTGGTTGAGAGTGCTTTCTTGTGTGTGAGGACTTGGGTTCAAGTCCTATGTGTGCCACTTGGGTATTATTTAAATTATGCGTTTTTGTGTGTTTATATATTGAGTGCGTAGGAATGATGATAAATCTTTAAAATTGTGGGAGTCATCATGAAATCTGGATTAGTTGAATGGTTTGGCCTTGGTTTGGT
>Ga0214544_1001892_pt1 | contig 44072 bp, 34 predicted proteins | sample CNSS3metaG_FD_160074 | JGI IMG/M metagenome (GOLD analysis project Ga0214544, IMG submission 160074) | Root nodule microbial communities from cowpea collected in UCLA plant growth center, Los Angeles, California, USA - CNSS3 | ecosystem: Host-associated > Plants > Roots > Nodule | place: USA...
TTGGAGCTGATCAATTGTTGAGAAGGTGTGTATCCGATGATGAGGCAAAAAGCATTCTGTGGCACTGTCATAGTTCCCCATATGGAGGGCATTTTAATGGAGAGAGGACAGCTGCAAAAGTCCTCCAGTCTGGATTTTATTGGCCCACCTTATTCAAAGACGCACACAAATATGTGCAACACTGCAATAGCTGTCAGAGAATAGGGGGAATCTCAAAAAGACATGAAATGCCACTGAATATCATTTTAGAGGTTGAGGCTTTTGATTGTTGGGGAATTGACTTTGTGGGACCACTGCCATCTTCTTTCACAAATGAATACATTTTGGTGGCAGTTGATTATGTGACAAAGTGGGTTGAAGCAGTAGCAGCTCCTAAGGCCGATGCCAAAACTGTAATCAAATTTCTCAAGCGGAACATCTTTTGCAGGTTTGGTACTCCAAGAGTGTTGATTAGTGATGGTGGTTCACACTTTTGCAATGCTCAACTTCAGAAATGTTTGGAACATTATGGAGTGCGGCATAAAATTGCATCACCTTATCATCCACAGACCAATGGACAAGCGGAGGTGTCAAACAGGGAAATCAAGCGTATTCTAGAGAAGACTGTGGCATCTTCAAGAAAAGATTGGTCAATGAAGTTGGATGATGCACTCTGGGCATACAGAACTGCTTATAAATCTCCCACAGGTTTATCCCCATTCCAGCTGGTATATGGTAAGTCATGTCACTTACCGGTTGAATTGGAACACAAGGCATTCTGGGCCTTGAAATTCTTGAATTTTGATCCAAAGGCAGCAGGAGAAAAGAGAAAATTATAGTTGCAAGAATTGGAAGAAATGAGACTCAACGCTTATGAGTCCTCTAAGCTCTACAAGGGAAATATGAAAGCTTATCATGACAAGAAAATTCTCAAAAGAGAATTTTATCCTGGCCAATCAGTGTTATTGTTCAATTCCAGGTTGACATTATTCCCTGGAAAGCTAAAATCAAAGTGGTCAGGACCATTTCTTGTCAAAGATGTGAAACCCTATGGAGCCATTGAGTTAGAGGATCCTGAATAACAAAAAAGTTGGGTTGTAAATGGGCAAAGGTTGAAGCCCTATCTTGGTGGTAAGATTGATAGGCTCGCCATAATCATTCAACTGGATGAACCTTAATGAAATATGTATCAGGCTCGTGACGTTAAACAAGCGCTTCCTGGGAGGCAACCCAGTATTTTAATTATGTTCTTGCACTTCAAATTCATCTTGTGTGATTAAATGTGTTTGTGTATGTAATTATATGTTTGTGTTTATAGTTCTATGTAAAAAGGTGAGTTTTTAGCATCCAATCATCTCAATAAGGCAAACCATGCACTTTTGGTGTTTTCAAACAAAACTGGTATTTTAAGCATGGGAATGAGTTTTGGTTCTAGAATTGAGATCATCAAATTCTAAAACTTGCCTTGTTTTGGCCAAATTGTGAAATTTGAATTTGATAGCTTGATCTTTAGTTTGATGTTGTGAAACCTTTTGAAATGGTAGAGAATTGATTGAAAAATGGTTTGATATGTGTTTCTAGTTTAATTGCATTGAATTGATCATGGTTTGAGTAAGTACAAGTTGCTCTCAATTGAGAAAAGTGGCAAAAATTTGTGTTCTGTAAAACTACCAAAATTTTGCCCAAAATTCAACTTTCTCGCCTGGGCGAGATATGCAAAAAACCAAACTAAAAATTTTCTCTGATAATCTCGCTTAAGCGAGACATGGCTCGCCTGGGCGAGAATGCCCTGTACCAAGAGTGTTTTGGGCGAAACAGTCTCGCCTGCACGAGATTTTTTAATATTTCTCTCACGCTCATCTCGCTTAAGCGAGATTCTGTCGCTTGAGCGAGAAAACGCGCTTAATGTAGGGACAGGGGCAGAAATCACTCAGTTTTATTTCCCCAAACCCTCGCCCAAAACTCTCGCTCACGTTCTTCTTTCCCACTCTATGGGCGCGCCTTCATTCACTCTTTTCTCTCCAATTTAACTCACAAATCTCTTCATCCCTTTGCTAATTTCTCTCCAAAGGTAAGTTTTACTTCTCATTCTCTTCATTTTCATCAAGCATAGTCACGTTTTTGTGCTCTTGCAAACCCTAGGTAGTACTCATGCTCTATTTTGATGCGTTTTGTGTTTATACTGTGGGTTTTAGTGTGAATTAATGCTAGAACTGAATAATGTGGGTTGCCTATGGATAAATTGATTCAAAAATGTTCACAGTGTGAAAGTGCACTCAATGTGTTTGATGAAATGTCATGCTGAAATTGTTCTTGTTTATTCTTGGTTGGCTAGTGAATGGATTCTGGAAACTGCTATTGCATTGTAATTAACTAACTTGGCAAAATTTTGGTGGGTTAATTTTCATCCTTGCAGGTCAATGGCTAGAACAAAGACAACATCTCGACTTCCCGATATTGAACCCAATATAGGGAAGAGGAGAAGACGTGCAAGTAGTCCCTCTCTTGAAAGGCTAAATAGCAATTTATTTAGAGACCCCTAAAGACAAGAACGGTATGAGAAGATAAAGCACTGAGTCTTTATCAAAGAAAGAAAGGTGGTTCTACTCCCGAACGAATATGATCCATTCTTGAATGGCCTTATCAGGAGAAACTGGATGAAGTTGGCTGACCCGCTTCCCAAATTTGATCCAGAGATTATCAGAGAGTTTTATGCAAATTCCTATTCTGAGGACAATCCTGGTGAAAAGAGGTCTAAAGTTATGATCGAGCAACCATCAGTGAATTCCTTGGTAATCCACTACCTCTAGAACCAGGGTAACGCTGTGATTTCACAAGAAAAAGGAGGAGTCATGAACCTTATGATGAAAATGAAGTGGCACTCCTTATATGCGCTGCCAACCGGTCTTATCAAGTCGGGCCCACTGGAAATCCTCTCAGAATTCTAAGAGGGGATATGAAAACCTTAGCCTAAGTCTGGACCACATTCTTACTTGCAAACATAGTGCCCATTGGCCACGTGTCAGACTTGAACGTCCCTAGATGTCATCTCCTTTATTGCATAATGATGAAGGATCTTACTGTTGATGTAGCCACCATTATCTCTGAAGAAATCCACAAATTTGTGAGGTATGAAGTCAACACTAGGAATGACAAGGCAAAAGGTGGTATGGGTTTTCCGGCTTTAATCACAGCTCTTTCCCAAGATCAAGGGGTAGAGGTGGAGTTAACTGAAAAGATCCGACCTTCAATCACCAAAAAATTCATTTGAACACTTTTGTACCCACCTAGAGGACTTGGAGCAGCCAGAAGAGCCCCAACTGGACCAACAAGCTGAAGACCAACCAGCAACGGAAGAACAACAAACAAGGCCCACACAACAACCTCAGCTCAACATGAATAATGAATTGCTTGAGCAGATGAGATATTTGAGGTTACAGATGGAGCACACCCACCAGCAAAATGCTTCCATTCATAGAGGACAACTCCACCTTCAAGAGTACCTCTATCAGAATGTCTGCAGACCATACCCAGGCATGACTCTACCAGATTTCTTGACTTATCTACAGTGGCTTGGGGATAGTCCTATTTTTCCGGGGGAAGTGGACCTGCTGCAGGTGAGGGACCATTAGGAGCTGCAAACAGAGATGACTTTGTTGCTGACATAGATAGAACATACATTGAGGAGGAGATTGATTTTGGAGGAGATTGATTCACATCACCAGTCCACTCTTCAGAACTCTATAAATACGGTTTCATTGTTCTTTTTCTTTTAGTATTTTGCAGTATTTATGTAATTAGTACTATTTTGATTTAGTTGTTTTGGCTAGAATTAACTGTTTAACTTTACTTTTTGGCATAGTATTTTGTGCATAATACTTATAGACAACAAAAAAAATTTGGGGAATCATTTTGAAAATCTTTCTTGAGGGAATTGGTTAAAGAGAAATCTGATTTCAGTAAGTATCCTGAGTCTAGAACAATTGAGTGAACTGAACACAAAGGTGAAAAAGGAAAATTTTGGTTGAATTCATAATTAAACAGGATTAAGATCTTAGTGTTGGATAGTTAGTCAAGATAATCAATTGTAACAACAAGTGAGATACCAAGGAAATAAACCAGAAAACCCAGTGAGTGTGTGAATCCTTAAACAGCTTGAGTGTTTCCACTATTTGTTGACAAGTTAATATTGCTTGAGTTTTCATTTGATAACATCACATTTGAAGCATGGAAAGGATTAAGGCAATTTTGTTGAATTTATAACTCAGTGCCCAATAGCCAACCTGTAAATAATTATCCTTTGTTGATAGCCCATTTGAGCCTAATTGTTTGAATTATGCACCTTAACCTTAACTTGAATTATTATCCTTTCCCTTTGCACACTTAGGGATAAAGAGCATAGGTGCATTTTATTCAACTGTAATGGTAATTGGTTGGTAGAATTGCACTCAAGGAAGAAAATGGCTGAGTATCATAATTCACTCTTTAGTATTGTGTAGGAATGTATATATTTACTCAAAAAAAAAGGGGAAAGAAAAGAAAAGAACAAAAAGAGATAAGAGGGAATTATGAATGAAAAAGAAACTTGGTGTATTGAGGTATGAATTGTGAGGAATGGAGAGTAGAATTGAAATTGGATTTGAATTGTAGTTATGCTCTCTTTTCTAAGTTGTGCTTTTGTGATCTTGAAAAACCATTATTCTTGAAAGCCTGGCCTCATTACAACCTTGAAAAGACCTTAAGATCCATGCTGATTGTGTGTTTGTGGTTGGATTGAAAATGACTAGCAATTTTGATTTGTTCAAATTCAATGGAAAATGAGAGAGACACATGCCTGTGAGATTTAAGAGAGAATTTCCTTGGTTAGAATCACTTGTTCTTACAATTAGTTTTCCTGAAAAATTGACTGCACTCTTATCCTACTGTTGTTTGATAATTGGATTCACCATTTGCTTCTGATTTTGAATCTGTGGTTTGGAATGCAAAAGTTGTCTAGTCAGGAACTGTGAAAATGATTTCTCAATAACCAATTTCAGAATTAGAGTTTTGATTGGCTGTTACATCGTATTACTTTGCTTGAGGACAAGCAAGATGTTAGGTTGGGCGGAGTTGATAAGTGCAAAAAATGAGTAATTTTCATATGAAATGAGGGCACTTATGTTCTTAATTTGTGTTTATATCATGATTGATTCTCCCTAAATTAAGAAAAGAATGAGTTTCAATCACATGCTTCCAAGTTTGGACTTAAAGAAATCACTTGGTCCCTATTTTGTGTAATTTTCAAGTAAATTATAATAGAAGGAGGAAAGAACAAAAAAAGAGTGAAAGGAGAAATGAAGAAATAGAAAAGAAACTCTGCAGGGTCGCTCAAACCAAAGCAATCCCGCCCAAGTGAGAGCTTGGGCCGCCAATTTCGCCTAAGCGAAGAAGGACCTCGCCTAAGCGAGAGCTTGTGTAGTGGAGACCATCTCTTGCTGCCATTCTCGCCCAAGCGAGATCTGATGCTGCCAATCTCGCCTAAGCGAGACCCTTTCTTCAGCTCGAAGTACTCTTGCTCACCTAAGCGAGATCTTGGCTTCAGCACGTCTCCCCCAAGCGAGAGGCTTTCTTTAGCTTGAAGTATTCTGTCTCGCTCAAGCGAGACTCAGGTAGCTTGAGTGAGACCTTCGTGGAGTATAAATACTCCGTGTATCAGAAAGTGAAAGGGAGCTGGGGAATTTGGAGAAGAATCCTCGCTGCAGAACTGCATCCACGAGCAAACACATATCATATTTCTTCTTCTTCTTCTTCTTCTTTAGTTCTTAGGTTTTGATGGTTGCCATGAGTGGCTAATCTTCTCCTTTGGGATTGAATGTAATCTACTCAAACTTGGATGTAATCTGGTGATATTTATATATAGCATTTTTGTTCTACTCAATATTGGTATTATTGTTCCGTTCTTAATGCTTGATTCTATCTGATCAATAGATGTTTTGATATTGATTTTTAGATCTGACTAGGAAGTATTTCTGAAAATCTGATGTGAACAATGATACTTGATATACTGTGATGCTAGGAATAGATCCCAATATATCAATTGCTTTTAACACTCGACCGTAATGTTAGATAATTTGTTGAATATGTGAGGAATCAATATTCAGGGAACTAATCTTATGAATTTTATACACGAGGGGTCGGTATAAATGATTTTTGAGTGTGCATCAATATTGGTATTTTCAGATGTTATATATTATATTCATCCAGATTACAGACAAGGGAGATAGATGAAATTCAATCCCAATTTCTTTTATTGAATTTTTATCTAATTTTCTGCTTTTATTGTATTCTGTTTATGCAATTTAATTTAACTACCCATGATCTATCAAATTAAAATTTCTGTATATATATGTTGATCGAGATAATTATTTATTTCAACTGACTTCGTTCCTTGTGGGTTCGACACTCGTACTAAAAAATCATTATACTGCAGTTGACTTTTGGTATGCTTGCCAAGAGACCAACAAGTATTTTTGGCGTCGTTGCCGGGGAACAGTGTTCTTTTGAAATTTTTAGTTATCTCATCCAACTTTGTGTATGGTTTCTTAATTAGATAGCTTATTCAATTTTTCCTTTGTACTAATCCTTGCTTGAGCTGTTTTGATTTATGCTCTTAAGAGGTCAGGTTCCTGAATATCGATTAGCATTTGACCCGGAGATAAAAAAGACAGCTAGAAGGAACAGAGGCAAAAATTGCTCCCGTATAAAACAAATTATACATTCATAGCACAAACACAAACAAGAGAAACGGTGAGCTAACATTAATCACAAATAACATCAATTAACCAAACAAGTTTCAACCCAATCCAAATAACATCATCATAACATCATGAATCCTTACATAACCATTGTCTCACAATGTCATAAAATTACACTAGGTGTTCCACACAATCCACATAAAACATGTTACCGTCACAAATGATACAACTATTGGCAAACTCAATATCAAGAACTGATTTGTAATTCCCATCGCAACTTAACAATGGTGTCACTTCTAATTACTCCCCTAGAGAGCCTCGACAAAATACACAAGTGTCACACTTCCCATTACTCTCCTCGAAAGTTCCGACAAAGTACATCGTCTGTACAACCACGTAGAGATTACCAAAATATATTCACATGTCATGCTACAACATGACTACACCTCATTAATAACAACAATAGTTTATGCAACCCAGCATAACCATGAGTTGTAACTCTCGCACGCAACTTACCAAGGATGTCACTTCCGATTGCTTTCACAATGAGGCCATGCAAAGTATACAACTTCCTGTTACTCACATCAAGAGCCCCAATGAAATATGTAATTTATCATTACTCATATCAAGAGCCCTAACGAGATACGCAATCTCCTATTACTCTTATCAAGAGCCCCGACAAAGTGCACCTCTAGTATAATTACACAACATTACCTTTCATTACATTCAGATCCAAGTATAACACTGTCTCATCATGGTCATTCATCAATCAACAATCACATGATTATCCACATTCATGATCAACAATCACACAAGCACCCAATGCCTTATCATCACATGTATCTCAATACATTTACATCATACAATCATCATCATAAGATAACACAAGCATTATTTCTTTGCACTTTAGGATTTTTAACACATAACACCCAAACAAATTTTGCACACAATTAAACAAAAAACAACAATCATAATTCTGCACCAAATAATACAGAAACAACAACACTTTTAAAGCAACAACAACACAAATTTTTAAGATAGCAACAATATTTTTGGGTTTTTAAAATAGTAATAACATCAAATTTATGATACAACACCAACATCCAACATACATCCGAAATTCCACATGCACTAGCTCAAACTCATGTATTCCAAAACCAATTATACAAAATCCACATTACATGACACCAAATCATGGAATCAAAACCCAACTTTACAAGCAATGTCATAGAATGAAAGCTAGTTAAAATTGCATTTTGGCAGTCTTGGCCTTTTTCTTACTATTTTGCTAATAACTTTTTTCCAAAAATCTCTAAATGATTTGATTCTTTTTTTCTTAGATTCTAAACTCAATTATCTTTAATTCGATTAGAACATAATTTTAGGAATTATGTAAAAGTTTAATGTGGAAAATTCCAAATATATTTGCAAAACATTGCCAACATCACACACAAACATCTATTACGAATTTACTCATAATGTTTTCCACAAATGTCTAATTGAGTTGATTCTTTACGGGTTGAAAACTAAACTTCAATATCTTTAATTTGAATACTCATACACATATTTTTGAGTTGTAGGCTATTTCCAAATCATATTCAAAATTTAGAGTGATTCCAGCATACGTGTCTGTTGACTATTTTATCTATTACTCTTTCCACATATATCCAATTGAGTTTATTTTTATTGGGTTGGAAACTAGACTTCAATAGCTTTAATTTGAATACTTATACATATTTTTTGAATCTAAGTAAGGCATAGTTTACATTGCAAGATGACGTAAAAATTTACAAAACTAGAGATAGAAAAACTAATTCAATTAAAGCTTGAGGAAGCAATGCATTCACAAGAACATTCATATGCATCATGCTTTCACAAGATAACAACAATTTTCATGCCTTCAAGCTCAAACATGATCAACGAAACCTCAAACCTATCATATAAAACATCAAATTTCACAAACCATGTGGAACACACAATATTACAATGGCAAAACCACTAGAAAATAAAATTGGCTTTCAAATTGAAAAAAGCATTACCAAAAAAACCTCTCGATTGTTCAAAATTTACCATCATTCACAATAATAAACACCAATATTCAAAAAATAACAAAGCCACATGACTTAACTCCCCTTACCTAAAACTCCAATGCTAAGAAAATTTCCAACGATCCCCTTCTTGCTCTAGCCTTCTTCCTACCAAGCTTCTCTAGCTCAAAAAATTCTTGAACTTGTGCCTCCTTCACCCTCACTTTTTTAAGTTGTCAATTAACCTAATTGTCCCCTCATTCTATTATTTTAATTAGTTTAATTATTAAAAAAACAAAATTACACTAATTAAAAATAAGTTAATGCCCACTTATTCTATTTTTAATTTCCATCTAATAATAAAAGAGAAATTAAAATAAAATAAAATAATTAATTAATTCAACTCTTAATGTCTAGTTAAACTCAATTAAACACTTGTTTGTGTTTAAACATGCATAAGACGCACATATAACATTAATTAAGTCAATTAAATAAAACACATACAATAAACATCATAAACATGCATTGAACAAAGGACCTCCCAAACCCAATAAAGATCTCTAACCAACTAAGCTACATGAATCTTCCTTGTCCATATCATGACTCATTAATTTCATGGACTTACTTTCTCGCTCCAGTTTCCATTTTTAATTTTAATTATTTATTTATTTTCCCGAGTCTTATAATTCTCTTCATGATCAACTTGTTATCCTTTTTATAGTCATTGAAAGGATAGTATTTAATGATTTTGAATTTGATTAGCTTTATCAACTTTTTCGTGTCATTCTTTATAAGGAATGAGTTGGTAAATTCTTAAAGTCTTTGAATTTCTTTCGCTAAGGATTTCAATTTTCTTCCTTTCCTTTCTTGAAACAATGAGAGCTTGATGTGGAATCCTTTAAATTTTTTTCTTTTTTCTAATGTTTAGATCTACTTAAAAACTAAGAAAATAAACTACTAGGGATATTACCCAAACACCCCAATCTATTTAGCTGACATGTGTCCATTTCTTTGGCTTTATTGTCATTTGGTGGGCTAAAGTTGGTGTTTATGAATGCTGAATGTTGTTGTTTGCAAAAGTTCAAGTTTACCTTGCTTGTGTTTGTGAATGAAATCCAAATGTGGGTGTTTTGTCTTTTCCCGACATTTTGTATTGGCGACAACACTACAACTGATTTGATTGACTTTCATTTCGAAGACTGAAACTTGGCTTGGAAGCAACGTTGTTTGATAAATATCCAAGCAGTTGCTTTAAGTAGATTTTGTTCTTTATTTCTGGATCTTTCTTGCTTTTCTTTCTGAAGCCCTACTCTAGTTATTATTTTTGTTCTTTTGTGTTGCATTGTTGCTGTGTAATTATTGAATGTTTGAAAATATTTTTTTTGGATTATTTATTTGTGGTTTAGAAGTTTGATGCATTGTTTTTCGGTTTATTTATTTTTGGTTCAGAACTTTGATCCATTTATTTGTCGTTTTTGTTTATAAGTACATGAAAGTTTATATATTACGTGTTTGTTTTAGTTTTATGTTATTTACAGTTGTTTGTAGTTCTGTATTTGTGGATCTTTTTTGCTTTTGTTTCTAAAGCCCTACTCCAATTTATATTTGTGTTCTTATGTCCGTTATTTTTGTTGTTGTGTTTTTTTTATGTTAACTATTTGGCGTATTGGTTTATATGTAATGAAAGTTGATAGTTTTAGTTTTATCTTATTTATAGTTGTTTCCTATTGTTTTGATCCTTTTTTATGGTTGTGTTTTTTTTATATTTTTCTGATGTTTGCTATTATTACATTGTGAAGTTTTCATATGCGTTGTTTAGAAATTTTTTCCTGTTGTTGTAGAAAGTTCCAATGGCGAAGAAGCTGTATATGATTAAAGATATTGATGTTAAGAGGGAGACCCTAAAGCTAGGTGTTAGAGTTGTTGATCATTGGTATGTTCACTCCTATGATCCAAATCTTCAATTGTAGATGATTTTTATTGATGAAAATGTAAGCATTTGATAAATAAACAGGTAATTTTTTTATCCAACTTTTGATTTTTAATTTGTTGTTATTTTGGTAACTTTTTGTAGGCAGACAAGATACATTGCATTATTCGAAAGGAAGAATTTAATTTATGGGATAGCAAGTTGATGGAGGGTGAAATATATATCATGCACAATTTCAAGATACTGAAAAATGAAGGGCAGTACAGAGTATGTGAGCATTCTTTTCAAGTTATTGTTTATTGGAGCCACTTCTGTGAAGTCCCAACCTATTCTCCAAGTTGCGTTGAAAGTTTTTGCTTTTAAAAGTATAAAGGAGATTGTAGCTGGGAATTTCATTCCGTATTTGCTTATAGGTATCACAAATATGTTTACTGTTTTATTTAAAACACAATTTTCATATAAAATTGATGCTAACCATATTTTGTGTATAATGTGTCATTGATATTTGATTGGTATCGTTGAGAATGTCACAAGTAAGCCTCAATTCAAGAATGTTGACTAAAAGAATGTTATGTTTACTTTGTGAGGATCTGCTTTGTGATCCATGGTGAGGTTCACTCATGGAAGCTGCCCTCCGCTTTCAAGATTCCCTATCAACTAAAATGTTCTACTCCAAATGGTGTAGTCCGTTGCAAACATTAACACTGGACTTCAATTACAAGTAGCTTTTTTTTCTTCTCAAAAGAGATATATGCATCGTGTGAATGTTGAGCTTCATCTATGGAATGTTAGGGTTTTTGATCCTATCCACCACCTATAAATAGGTGTTCCTAAACTCTTCCAAAATCACATCTTCACTCATATTTTCTCTTCTCCTACTTTCCTTGTCCATTATTATTTTCTCTTTAGAGCTTGCTTGCTAGATTTAAGTTCCCAAAAAATATTCGAGAAGTTCCAATTGCATTATAAGGGATTGCGCAATGCACCATAGATAAATTCTTAAGGACTATGATCATTTATGCCTAAAAAAACTTTTCCTATTCGTGTTCTCATCAATTTTCACAACAAATACAACAACAAATTAGCAATTTAATTTTTTGAACAATATTAGGGATTGAATAAGTTATTAGCTCAAATTCACAATTTAAAATCATTCATTGAATCAAGTATTTTGGCCAATGATGATAAATTATATTATTCTTTGGTTATTAGTTTTAGGAGACTTGATTATGTTCATAGAAGAAAAAAATTGTGGTTAATGTTTTTGCGTGGACATGAGTATGTTAAACATTGGTGAATTAGTTTCCATGCAAACCCTTTCTGACGGGATACTTAAGTGTAACTTAACAACAAAATTATGGGCTAATACATTTGATTAATATGATGATGTTTATACTTTATTGATTTATAACTTTTTACGTCAATTTCATGGCTAAATTTTTAATTTTTTATTGGAAATTTGGTTTTAAATGTTCAAATTTCAATGTTCTTGAAATGTAATTGATTTTGTTTCATGAAACTCTCAGTAATTACACAATGACTCAAATATAGGATTATGTTGTTACTTGTTTTAATTAAATTTTGAATTCTAATTTGAATTGCATAACCTAAATTTCAATTATACATAGTGAACTAAAGATCAAAATAGAGAGGTAATAATTTCTTACAATAATATTAATACTTCAATGTTAAAATTACAAAAACCTTCTAAGATTCTAAAACATTATCCTAAAATTGAAACTAAGTGTTTGGTTAAATGTGAATGTGTAAGAAATAAGAAAAACATAAAGGAGAATTACATTGTTTTTCTAAAATTTCATGATTTTTCTTTATCTGAAGGAGTTTAGTAAGATGATTAATTTATCTAAGTTATGTTCCACCAAGCAAAATATTGTTGCGGAGTATAAATAAGTATTTTTTTTTCACTTTTGGCCGACCTCGTTCAAGTATTCTTTTGACTACTTATGGCTGATTACGTTTAAGTATTTTCTTCAATAAGTCATTTCTAGCATAACCCAAGTATTCTTTGAATAGGTCACTCCTAGTTCAAACCAAGTATTCTTTCAACAAACTACTAGTGGCTTAACCCAAGTATTATTTCAACAAGAAGTCACTCCTGGCTCAAGACAAATACATGTCTTTATGATCAACAAATCACTATTTTCACTTATTAGAGAGGGTAATGTGTTTCAAAGTATAGAAGGTTTAGGTCTTCTCTTCTAGTTTGCTGGAATGGACACAAACAATGTTCCTACAAAACTTTTAGGTAGACATGTCAAAGTGAGCCAACCCGGCTCACACAAGTTGGCTCACCACGAGCCGAGTTGAAAATATGTGAACCCAACCCGGGTTGTCAATCAAATTAATTAAAAATTCAAACTATTCAAATATTATTGAACAACGTTCTAGCATTTAAAAATATGAAATTGTAAACCTATATATTTAGGAGTAGTAAATAATTATTAAAAAAATAAAAAATTGTAAAAAAATATTGGTATAAGTGAGCCAGGTTGAGTTCAACCCACTTTTGAAAAAACTGAATTTTTCTCAACCCAACCCGGCTCGAACCCGTGGTGAGCCGGGTTGACTCACAGGTTGAAACCCATTTTGACATTTCTACTTTTAGGACATAAAGAAAATTCAACATAGGTTTAGCACTCATAAATAACAACTATCCTCAGTCTTTTTGTTCAAGTAGTGACTTTAAATAGGCTCATGAAGAAATAATCATTGCAATCCCTTTTCTAGCAATTGAGTATCTTTGAACTCATTTTGAATGTTTTCTTCTTTACACAACTTCTTTGATATCTCAATATACTTATCTCCCTACATTCTTTAACTTTTGTACTTTACACAGTGTTTAAAGTGTACCATATTTAGTAGGCAATTAGGTTAGTTTTAACTAGAGATGTCAAAATGAGTTCCAACCCGTGAGCCAACCCTACTCACCACGGGTTCGAGCCGGGTTGGGTTGGGAAAAATTCAGTTTTTTCAAAAGTGGGTTAAACTTAACTCAACCCACTTAATGCACGGGTTAAACGGGTTTGAGCCGAATTGAGAGTGGGTTAACCCACTTAACCCACCAACATTTTTTATAATTTTTTTTATAATTTTTTTGTTATTAATATTTACTACTTTTAATTATATAGGTTTAAAATTTCATATTTTTAAATGTTAGAATGATGGTCAATAATATTTGAATAGTTTGAATGTTTAATTAATTTGTTTGTCAAGTTATATAAGTTGATCCTTTAATCTTTAACTATTATTTTTATAATAATATTTCGAGAATTAGGTAAACATTTTGATTCCACTATTATAAAAAATAAATTAAGTCAATTCACTCTCATTATAATGCAATAAATATATAAAATAAAGTAGAAAATGTTGTAAAAAATGACAAATCACGAACAAAAAAGGATACTTCCTGAGACGTGTAAATTCACTATCCTTAAGGACTTATTTGTGGTGTGCTGCGCAAGTCCCCCAGGATACAACAGGAAATTCTCGGATCTTCTGAGGATCTCAGAACTAGCAAGAAAGTATCTTGAAAGAGTATTTAACCTAGATAGTAGAAGAAAGAAATATGAGAGAGAGGAGAGCTTGAAAAATGAAGGAGAAGATTGAGAGATGGTGTGTTTTGGAAAGCACCAAAACCACCTATTTATAGGTGTGAGTGATGAATGGTGAAGGGCTGGAATTCATAGCACTTATGGAGAAAAATCAATGCATGGCAATGATAAAAAACAATTTCCCTGCAATGTACAAAAAACCCGGCAGCCAAGCTTTCAAGTTAAAATCAAAACGGATGCACCTTTATCATAAAACTTGAAACTGTAGCCGTGATAATTATGGCCTGCAACGAATCTTATGCAATAAAATTGATTATTTTATAAAAGAAAAAATCGTAAGTGATCAAACCCACTAACCCATAAACTCGTGATAGGTTAGACCGTGTTACAAAATTTCTGACTCATAAAAAATAAACTGTGTTGAGCCGACTCTTTTTTAACTCAATCCGTGATGTACCAACTCATGTGAGTCAGATTGTCTCACTTTAAAACCTCAATTTTAACTCTATTTCTAAGAAACATTTGTATGAAACTTCTATATGGCACGAATCTCTTTGGTGATAAATGGTGCAAGGTATAATTATGCTTTGGATATAATCTTCAAACTTAATGTCTATTTGTATTTATCGTTCGATCATCAACGATCACTTGTTAGACAAAGTGAAAAGATCTATATGATGTTTTATCATGAGACAAAATATTTGCACTCAGAATTGCTATACATCTATTAAATATATCTTTTTTATGTTTTAAACTTTATTTTATATAACACTTAAATGAAATTTATAAAGTGTTAGAATTTTAACAGAAGGCTTTTGCTTAATAAAATTTAGATATATCCATTGTATTAAATTAATGTAGAATTCTGTTTGATGTTTATGCCACTAAATCATTTCATCAATCTTTCAACTCTGTATAATATGCTTCCTGTTGAAATAAGTTCGTGATTAGGAGACATTTTCGAAACATGTGATTGGTGACCAATTCAACCCCAACATATCTATCCTATTTTCACTTTTTCTTTAAATATAAATGCTAGAATAATAATATTTATTTATTCATACAATACTTATTAAATTGACAGTGTAACTTATATTTATCTTCCCTTAGATAAACACTTGAATTAAATTTTTAAAAATAAAATAATAATCATCCATAAAACACTAAAATTCATTAACTTCAACATCCGTAAAACATTAAAACTCATTAACTTCAACTAAACAAAAAGCCTTTGGAAAGTAAAACCACAATTTCAGAAAAAAAAAAATGGAATTTCTATAAAATATTGCTTAATTCATGAGCAGTGGCAGTGACACCTTGGGCTAAAGATACCCTGAACAAGGAAACAGCATAACGCAGACACCTCTATTGTCCGTCATTGTTATTTTGTTTTATCTTTTGACGCAATCTGTGACCGTTCGGGTTATTCGAGGCCACTCTTTTATATGGTCGTTGATCAAAATGGCTTCGACCCTTTTCTCAAAGATGCTTTCGGGTCATCGATTGATCCACCATTCGTCGTTCCTCACTCAGCAGCCACAGTTTCTCTCTTCCTTATTCAGTGTAAGGTTCACCCCTTCTGTCTGAAATTTCATTTGGGTATCTTTATTTCTCTCTTTGTTTTTTAACTCCTTTGTTAATTTCCTCCTTTCAAGAGCGGACATTTTGTGCCCGTGAAAATTTGGTCTTTTTGTGATTTTTAAAATTGTTTCGATTTGTGGGTATCAGGGTTGCGCGTTTCTCATTAAAGTTTTTACTTTTGAGTGTGGGGTTTGGGATTTGCTTTGGTCCAATTTTTTTGTTTGTGTTCTCTGTTGTTGAACAGTTAGGTGATATGCTTTAATGGCAATTTGCCATGGCATATGCTTCATTCAACTTCAATTTTGTAGTGTTTGGTTTTAAGTAAGTGTATCAACTGAAGTACCCATCAGCATTTTCATAATACATTGGCATGGATGGCTGGGTCTTTGCTTGTTCCTTTTGAAGTAAATACTATCTGGTGGGGATGAATTTTAATTTTATTTTGTCTTATGAACTGGATTAAAAGATTTCCAATTTTTCATCAATTCGAATGTAAGTATTAATTCTTTTATGGGTGCATTTTTAATTGGTAATTTATGAATATTAGTGAATCATTGGGAATTTCATAGAAATCGCTGTTGGTCTTTGAAATACATATTTGTGCAATAACTATATATAAATGAGACAGTGCAAAATCCGGAGCTGGTGCTGTTATGTATAACATTTTATTGAAGAAATTGAAAGAGAGGGTTTTCAATTATATATTAGTGATAGTATGAAGACTTGTTCATCTCTTATACTAACAAACCAATGTTCATCGGTATAACCCATTAATCTATTTCTGCGTTGTTTGTTAATTTGGCCGACATATTATTGTAAAATTCACCCTTTTACTTGCAGAAACGGCTGTTTTGTATACAAACTGTCTCGGTCCCAGTTTCTACATCCAAAAACAGCAAAACAACTGGTTGGGTTCCTTGTATGGCTTCTTCCTCAGTTGGTAGAAGAGCTGCATATTCTACACAATCTGTATCAACAAATGAGCCAGTTGTTTCTGTTGATTGGCTTTATGATAACCTGAAGATGCCAGATATCAAGGTACTAAGGTTTACTACTTTTATCAGATTAAGCAAACAGTTTACTAATTTTATAATATTTGGGAAAATGAAATTTCACTTGATTTTTTTAATTACTAATTGATTGATCTCTACCACTATCATGCCTAACCATATATCTCACTAGTGACAGCTCTTGTCAAACTATACAGTATGTGTGTTATTTAACTAAAGTGCCCTGTTCTTTTGATTGTTAACTTTGTAATTAACGATCTAGGCACTGGTACAATCACAGTATTTCCAGTTAGAGAATGGTATTGTTTCAAGAGTATATTTTATTAGTTGATGTCTATTAAAACTTGTAAACATGGTAGTTCTGGTTTATAGAACATTCTTAGCACTCAATCACTTATTTAGGTGATTATAAAGCTGTTTGTTTAGGATTTATATGGTCAATATGCTGTGATTGGCATCAATTGAATTTATTTATAATTCTTTAAAACTCCATACTACATATGCATGATCTGATAAAAAAGGAGCCTTTATATCATGTTATCCTTATATGCTATCGAATTTGAATATTAATTAACATACTTAAACTTTTCTTGCCTATAATTTGTGTTTCAGGTACTGGATGCTTCATGGTACATGCCAGATGAACAGAGGAATCCAATTCAAGAATATCAGGTATCAGCATGATTTTATTGGAAATCACATTCTTAGAGCATCAAGTTTTGGAGTAATTGAATGATATACGATATCACTTGACCATGTTCTCTTGCATGTACTTCATTATATAATTTTAACTTCTTTTTTCTACCGTTTTCACTTAATGTGTAATTCAATAACAGGTTGCTCACATTCCGGGTGCCCTTTTCTTTGACGTAGATGGAATAGCAGATCGTACTACAAAGGTAATCCAGTATCTCTATTTATTTCATTCGTTTTATTGTTTTTATGAAACACATTTATTTTTGGTTTCTTATACGTTAACAAGGTTTACATGCATAGTATGTAACATTCTGATCTTTCAGTGGTATACTACAGAAAGTGGATGAAGAAAGAGAAATAACCTAACTAGATACATGTCAGTACCAACTGTCAAAGGATATTTTGCAATTTCAGTGATCTTAGAATGATGACTGAATGTTTTTCTTTACTTCCTTTTGATGGATACTGCTTTACTATTTCAATTCTTGGGACTCTTTCTTTTCTATTTATAAATTATAGTTTTTTGTTAGAATATCACGGTTATTCATTTTCTGAAATCTTGTTCTGTGAGTAATCTTATTGGTTTCATGATTGTTTTATAGTCTGTTCCTGCCCTGTGTGCTATATGTCCTGTCTGTTAATATAATTCATTTTCTCCATTATATCTAATATGTTGATAGAACTAAGTATTATTGAAAGGAAGGTGTGGAAACTAGCTCTGATATTTCAGAGGTAGCCATCTGTAATACAGAGCAAAACAACAAAACAAAGGCTGCAAAATAGATACTCAAGAGTTCCAAATACAAGGGAACTCCAAGACTCCTCCTAATTCAATTCACTCAACAATTTGCAGCTCTTCAATTCTCACCCCCCCTATTCATATGAATTCCATATTAATTCATGGAACCAGTGATTCCTGAATCATTTGATTATAATCAGGACTCAGTCCTCTCCTTTCAGCTTGTGACTGCTGAACTTGCTGTTAACAACCTCAACATCCCCTTCTTTTTTGTCTTTTCCTCTGCTGTGCAAACCATTCCACCTGTTCTCTCTTGATTTGTCTTCGTATCAAGTGGCCTAATTTGCTCCCATGGTCCATTCATATCAATGGAAGATGGCCCACATATATTGCTCTTCTTCTATAGATATGAGTAAAGGGTTTATCATATGTGAATGCTAACTTGTATTCATTGATCAGTTACCACACATGCTGCCATCTGAGGAAGCTTTTGCTGCTGCTGTTTCTGCCCTTGGCTTAGAGAACAAAGATGATTTGGTTGTTTATGATGGAAAAGGGTTATTTAGTGCAGCTCGTGTTTGGTGGTAAGCCTCAGTGTTTAACAAAAGGGAACATTAATACATTGTGTAGATTGTGGAAACATGGATTTTGCTAAATATTTGAAGTAATGCATCTTCTTTCTGCTTGAAGGATGTTCCGAGTATTTGGGCATGACAGAGTTTGGGTGTTAGATGGTGGCCTGCCAAGATGGCGTGCATCAGGTTATGATGTTGAATCTAGTGCTTCAAGTGATGCCATTCTTAAAGCCAGTGCTGCAAGTGAGGCTATTGAGAAAGTATATAAAGGACAAACAGTGAGTTTAGAATCTTTCCATATATTTTAATGTGATTTCCTTAGTGTTTTGTGTTCCAATTCTTTTAGTTTGATTAATTGTGTAGAATTTGACATTTTTACTTTGTTTTAATGCATTAATTTTCTCATATAATTTTTTCTTGCTAGGTTGGCCCACTCACATTCGAGACTAAATTTCAGCCACATCTTGTTTGGAACCTTGATCAGGTTGGTTGCTTTAGAAATAAATGTATTGTGTCCATTTTAGATATATAATGTTGACAATATTGATGGTCGTAGAGCTATCAAAAAGGTTTTTCCTCTAGAGAGTCCATAATTAGTTATCACAAGGATGAGGTTAGACTGAAGTGGCAGCTGCAATTTGGGAAATACTTAAGCAGTTTGAAACTCTGAACCCAATTTTATAAAGGACTATTTTCCTGCTTTTTTCATTATTCTAAGAATTTAACTCTATTTGTCAATAATTGAATGTAGAAATATGAACTCTGGCAATTTAAAGTAATGATATGAAATAAGTGGTGGCAAGGTCATGTGAAGCCATAAAACCTTTTATTTTTTAGAAATCTTTAGCTTAAATGTAATTGAATGTAGAAAATATGAACTCTGGAAATTTAAAGTAATGATATGAAATAAATGGTGGCAAGATCATGTGGAGCCATAAAACCTTTTATTTTTTAGAAATCTTTAGCTTAAATGTGATACCATTTACAAGATGGTCATGGTATCTGGTAAACCTCTCTATACAGTACATTGATGTTTTTCTCTGGTCAACCGAAGTCTTGATACTCATACCTTGATGAGTTTTTATTGGTACACCAAAAAAACTTAAGTTGGCAGTTTATGGAACCAATCCTGTATATCAAGGAAAACGTTTGATGATCATAGGTTTGACATCATCGTTGTCTAATCATAATAATAATATATCTTGAATTTGAACTTGGTAACTGCAGATAAATCTACAGAAGTATTCCTAATTCATGTTGCAATCTCTAGAAAAGTTGAACACATTTATGGTCCATGGAATTTTTTGGCAATATGATATTCTCTTTGAAATGTTTGGTCTATGAAATACCAAAATTAATTAAAACTGGAAGAGGCATCATATGTAAGTTGGACACTTATAAATATATTGCAGGTCAAATGATTTATTATTTTTTATTTCTCTTCAGGTAAAGAAAAATATAGAGGACAAAACTCACCAACACATAGATGCCCGATCAAAGCCGAGGTACTGTAGTTAATTCCTTTTGTATTTTCATATCATCACGTGATATGCATTTGACATACATGTCTATATATTTATGCATGTATGTATGTATATGCTACTTAAATGGTAAAAAAATACTAAATGATCCAAAATCAAAGACATATCCATAATCAATTATCGAAATTAATATTCTAAATTCATAATCACTTTTCATCTTGGGCATAGTTTATAATATGAAACCAACAAAAGTAAAAAACATTAGAGGTGAAAAGTAGTAGTCCACCGAATTTTAAGTAAGTTGATGTACTACACTGAAAAAGTATTACTGTACCAAATAAAAGGAAATAGATAAGGGGCTGTGGTTTGTGAAATGCATAGGAACAGAGGACTGTGAACTTTGAAGAGTTTACACTCTACACAACACTGAAGGATGTGGCAGAGAGATAAGTTGCACACCGTGCAGTGTGTGAACAATATAGTATTTTCATGGTTGGGCAGATCAGCAGAGGATGCCATACTTCGGCAAAAACGTTGCCGAGTCTTGGCTCTCAGTTTGAACTAGGTCAAGTGTAAGGTGTTTTTGTGTGGATCATTGATGAAGGGTTTCAAACTCTATTGTTTCTAATGGCAAAACACACAAGAAATCATACAAGAATATAAAATGGTGGCTTGCAAAACTCAGAAAAGGAGGGCAAAAATGTTTTTTAATAATCCTGTTAACCGTGGTGCTATAACAACTCAACTCCTCTACGTTAAGATTGTGGCATGACATATGCTGTTTTATAACGTCAAAGGTGCATAATAACTAGTAACATGTACAAAATGAAAACTGATATTTACATAATAGATGTTTACCCCTCCTCGTGGGAGATATCTTAATCACTTTGGTTGTCATTGCTGTATGTCAGGAGAATTCTTATCAATGTTACTCTATTGATTTATTATTTTTTTCTCTTAATGTAAGAAATGTTTCTTACTCAAGATTTTGTTTTTGATATGCGTTTCTCGGATTTAAGTAGATTTTGTCCTTTGGCAGGTTTGATGGAGCTGTTCCAGAGCCCAGAAAGGGAATCAGAAGTGGTCATGTACCTGGCAGCAAGTGCATTCCTTTTGGCCAGGTGCAGCATATGCTCACCTAAGGCATTTTAGATTTAACATTTTATAGCATTTTTTTTTTCTAGCTAGGCTTCCGTATATGGGTGTGTTTGGATAATCAGCTTAATTAAGCACATATTCAAGGAGAGCCTTATCACATGAGAACATTTATGTTTGAGTGGAATTGTTGAAATTGAGAGAGCTATAGAAATAAACTGAAAAAGGAAAAGCTTATGGGAGGTTCTCTTAGTGAAGAATGGGGGGGTCTAGGTCTCTATATCACTATCCTAAACTACTACTCTATTATTCATCAGTATGATCTTGAGCCATATAGTTTTGTTGACTGTTGGTTCTATCAGTAAAGATTACATATTTGTTAGACTATTTTATCAATGTTATTTATCTTAATTTACAGATGTTAGATAGTTCATATACATTGTTACCAACAAATGAGCTGAAGAAGCGATTTGAACAAGAAGGTGTGAATGTCTTCCGATGGATAATTGTTATACTAAATCTCGCATTTCATGATCTTCTTACCTCTGACTGCATTAAATTGATCTGCAGGAATCTCTCTCGATAGCCCTGCTGTTACTTCATGTGGAACAGGCGTAACTGCTTGCATTCTTGCATTGGTACATCTCCCCCTCTATTTGGATGAGTCTATATCTATCTGTTGCTTTGTGAAAGAGAATATATAAAATTGCTTCCTTTGTGGATTGCTCTATGGTTGTAAAAAAGGAAAATTTGCTTAGAAAGGATTTTCATTAGGCAGTCCCTTGGCTTCCATTTATCATTTACTTAAAACGAATATTTTTTATTCAGAGAAGTCATACCCTCCTTTGCTTCACTTTGTTCTTGTCAGATTTTTTATCATTGTATTTTCCCTATTGGTTTTTCCAATTTGCTTTCTTTCATTGGTTTTATTTTTAATTTTGATTCTCCATCCTCTCCTAGGTCTGCTGGTACTTGTCTTTGTTAGATTAGATTGGACATGCCTATTCAGTCACATTTGAATATCTTGAACTAAAGTTTGGAATGGAAAACATGATTATAGATTTTTAATAGTTCAACTTCCAACATATGCATGCATGCTCTTTTAGTCGTAGTAATTTCCAAGACTAGAGGTTTCATTCAATTTTTTTTCTGTTTTAGAGACTTGATAAAAAGGGGAAATCTCTTTTCCTTACTTCAGATTATAAACTCTTTTTTCAGGGTCTGCATCGTCTTGGAAAGTCTGATGTTGCAGTTTATGATGGATCTTGGACCGAATGGGGAGCACAAGCTGATACACCTGTTGAAATTTCATAAATGCAATACTGCTAGATTTTCATGCCACCAAAAAGCATCTGCAAGTGAAGGGGAATATCCAATTGTCAAACATCTTTGGATGTCAAGATTTCTCTGCTACACTGTTTGTTGTGGTTGAATTGCCAATGGTTTCCATGTTTGATGTTAAATCCTATCACGTGGCTTTTGTGAAAATAATGATAGGATTTTTCAAGAAAGCCTCAGAAGTGGGAGTTTGTTGGGAATGCTAAAATTTACAAACAAAATATTCTGATAACATCACTTCAATAAATTTTTCTTTGAAATATGTGAATTGGTGAAAACTTAAATTTATGTGTCATCTCGATCTAGTAGAATTTTGAATGAGAAAATTGTCACTCAATGAAAAGTTATTGCTATAGTTTAATATTGTCTACAAATAATATTGCCCTTCAAAGTGTGCATAATCAAAGAGATATGTTGCATGGATTGCATGGATGAGTATCAAGCACAATGAGACTCAAACAAATTTATTGTACTTGCACATTGTTAATAATTTAAAAAGAAAACACATATAAGCAAATAGAATTTTATATGAACACAACGATGTTCAATAAAGGATACAATAAATAAGATTTAATTAGTAATTTATTTGTTATATTTAATTATTTGTTTTTATAATTATTTTTCCTCAACATATGTTTTTTTAATAAAATTAATGTGATTTTTTTCATTAAATTGTCACTAACAGTATTGTAAAGCCCAATTATTTTTGCTCCAATGTTTAAAGGCTTGTTTTAAATCAGTTGGACCTAGGGTTGGTCTATAGGGTGTTCAAAGCTCCTAGAGCATTCTAACTCACTCATTCTCCTGTTTTCCTGAAATGAACCAACTGTTTTCCCTCTCATTTCTCTCAACTGAGCTTTGATAGGGTTTTAGATCCTATTTGTCTTCAAGTCAGCTCAAACCCACTTTTTTCGCTCACGTAAGTTAGTTTTCAACTCTTACTCTTTTTCCTCAGCTGGATCCTTCTTGTGGTTCCATTTAGGGTTCATCGTAGTAACCCGTCCTTGTTTTGATGTTAGTGCTTTTAGCTTGTGAAGCTGTCCTTGGAGCTGTGGTACCATTATGTTAGCTTAAACCCCTCACAATAGTTCTTGATAAGGTAACGGAAGTTAGGGTTTCGATTTTGGATGTACTTTGCTTGTTTTTTTAGCTTTGTTTCGTGCTTATGGTGTTTGAATGATGCTTAACATGATATGAATATGTATTTTGCATTGCTCTAGATGAATCTATGTGCTGGCCTGTGTGAATAGTGGAGGAAATATGATAATCTCACCCAAGCGAATGGAGCTCACCTAAGAGAAAGTATCAGAACCCTCTCAGGTGTTGTGCAAGATGTCGCTCAGGCGACGAGCTCCTGTTTTGAGCGAGAGTTCATCTCGTTCAGGCGAGGAGGTCTCGTTTAAGCGAGAGAATGCGACAAAACTACTGTTCGACTTTTCGAGCTAATAGCTAGAGATACCAAAGTGGAATGGGATAGCATTGCTATTGACTTTGTTATCCATTTGCCACAGACTGTGAGGAGTCATGATGCCATCTGAGGAGTCATGATGTCATCTGAGGAGTCATGATGCCATCTGGGTTATAGTGGACCGTCTGGCGGGGGACACGTGCCGCCAGGCGCTGCCAGCTCCCAGACCGCCTGGCGGGTGTCCGTACCGCCAAGCGCACAACGCCTAAAAAATTCTCCTCGCTGCAGGTACCGCCTGGCGGTATTACCCTCACCGCCAGGCGCCCGCGTAACAGTGACTCCCTGTTGGGTAGATATCGCCTGACACCACAGACCTGACCGCCAGGCTCTGCGCTATCAGGCACTCTCTGAATTCTTCTCTATTGCCTGGCGGAACCGTTCCCTCCCGCTAGGCGCTGTATCAGTACAACAATCTCTTCTGGTTCATGTTCTCTATCTCAGATTTCTCTCAATACTACTAGATTTCTGGTACTAAATGTAAAACTTACCATATAACCATAACACATCATTTCTTAAGAATTCAGCCAACCACAATGTACTCTAACCATTTATGTTCCCAATTCTAGCAGTCCCTATTCTAAGACTGTATTATGTGTAGTATTAAAAACCCAGGCTAACCAACTTGCTACTACAAATTCAGAAAATTTGTTCATTACTCCAAGCAATAACAATTCTCAGATTAATAGCTTGCTCTCATTTTACCATGTTCAAGGTTTCATACTTGCTAAAATTAACGCATCATCCCGTGCCCTTGCCTTATTTCATTCTTCCACTCACTATTGCAATTAACTCAACCCCACCACAGCCAACACCACCTGATCCAAACTAGATTTAAGTCTTCCCCAGGATGCTGACAATTCTTGTGCTATTATATTCACAAAACCTACCCAACATACTTGACCACAATTAAAGTAGAAATAGCTCATGACTTATTCCTTTCCCGACCCGAGTTCATCGTATTTTATCTCATTCTTTCCAGAATAACTACCCCGATCCTCAACATTCATCTCGTCAACGCAGTATTACTACCTCTGCGTCGGCGCCTGGCGGCGAAACCCGCGCCACCAGGCGGTGTATACCCCCCAACCAACTTCAGATCTTTTCCCAGACCCCGTGCCCCTACCACTTCACCATTCTTTGCTATCTACTGTATTCTTTATCCAAATTCCATCCCAGTCAAAGTAATTAAATTCCTAGTGACTTCATTTAATTATTCTAGCTGCAATTTCACATGATTCAAAGTCTAATTAAACAGCGATGTGCCCCAACATTCGACCACAAAAGGTTTTCATAGTACATTATCAAATTAAACATTAAACCATGGTAAACTCTGCAATGTAGCAATCCAAATCATCAATCCTCAAGTGGGACTACACTTTTACCCGATTAGAATCATTCCAGATCACACAAAACATCCAAACCGAGCCAATTCGACTCGCGTCGCCTAGCGGGTATGCATGACCGCCAGGCAGTTCATCATAGAACCTAGAAACTGGGGTACTGCTCAATGGCGCTTGGCGGTACAGGGATTCATCGCCAGGCAGTTCCTCATGGAACCCAGAAAATGCACTAAAATGACATGTGCCGCCTGGCGGCTATGAGCAGCCCGCGAGGCGGTTTCTGGAGATTTTTCCAGAAACGCGAAAACTCATACAGTTTACCAAAATACACATACAGTGGTTTATGCTTTCACACAGAATAAATTAAAACATGCAAAGAAGCGGGTTCAACTCCCCTAACCTGGTTTCCTATGCTAAACTTGGAAATTCAAACTCTTCCTTTGATCACTAATGGCCACCCTTGATTCTCCTCAACTCAGCCTCAAAATTCACTCACGACACTCCCCTCACTCTCACTTTTCGTCTCTGTTTTCTAGGTATATTTTCAGCCTTGCAAAACCTTCCCTAAACCTTCACTTTTTCCTTTTAAACTAGTGCTTTAAGCTAATCCAAAGATCAAAAACGAAAATGCACCTAATTATGTTTTAATGGCCATTCATTTCTCATTATGAATTGTGGTTACAGCCACCCTTGGTTGCTGATTCAAGTTAGGTTTCCTTTACCCCTTCCAATTCCATCCAAAGTTAACATTAGCAAAAGAAAAATAAAGTTTAATTTGGGTTTCCCAAGACTTGAACCCATAACCATACAATTACCAAATCAATATCAAACCATCATGCCAATTCATGTTTCACGCTAACAATCATCATCCAATTAACATATTATTTCACAACATGATTATCATATATTTAAAATAATAACAAATAATAACACAAAATTGGCATACATAGGACTCGAACCCAAGTTCTCTCACACAATCAAAGTACTCTCAACCACATGAGCTAGCACTTTTCCACGTCACACCAACCATAATTTAATGTCATAAATGATTTGCCCACTCGCATTTATTAATTAATTAATTATTTAATTAATTAAATTCCACGGGTCTTACACCGTTTAGCATAGTCTCAGTTAGAGATCCACGATTCACTTCCTATTTCTGGCAGACATTGCAGAGTGCCTTGGGCAGCAAATTGACAATGAGTTCAACTTATCACCCCCAGAATGATGGTTAGTCCGAGAGAACGATCCAGTCATTTGAGGATCTCTTACGGACATGTGTGTTGGATCATCTGGGTGCTTGGGATGAGGTCTTGTCCTTGGTGAAGTTCACCTACAACAACAACTTCCATGCAAGCATTGGCATGACGTCATATGAGGCTCTCTATGACAGGAGGTGCAAGACGCCCTTGTCCTGGTACCAAGATGGGGAAACAGTGGTTGTGGGGCCAGAGTTACTAAAACAGACTACAAAGAAGGTCAAGCATATACAAGATAGAATGAAAGCATCCCATAGTAGGCAGAAATCCTATGCTGATCAGAGAAGACCTTTGGAATTTACTCCTAGGGACCACGTCTTCTTGAGAATTACCCCGACTACTGGGGTGGGAAGGGCGATTAGCTTGAGGAAGTTGTCTCCTAAGTTCATTAGTCCCTATCAGATCTTGAGGAGGATTGGACCAGTGGCTTATGAGATCACTCTACCTCTTCAGTTGGCCAACCTCCACTCGGTGTTTCACGTTTCACAGCTAATGAAGTATGTGCCTGACCGTGCTCATGTGTTAGAAATGGAAGATTTGCGGGTTAGAGGAGATCTTTCAATGGAGGTTCAACCTGTTGGTCTTGGTGGTCGCCAAACAAGGCAACTCAGAGGGAAGTCCATCAGTTTAGTCCAAGTTGTTGACATGAGAAGCCAAGGTGGTTTGCTTCTTGAAGATTTGATGAAGATTGAATGAAGCTCTTTTGAACTATCTTGAAGCCATTACCATTTGAATGAAGTATACATTGATGAAGGAAAGGAGATTTGATGATATCCATGGTGATCAAGGCTGAAATGTGTGCTCTCCATGTAGTTACGTCATTATGAAAGTGTATTTGTAGTTTGTAATTCATGTTGTAGACCTTGTAGCATTAATTAGATGTAGTTTGATCTTTATTGTGTTTTTAATCTGTTGAATGGTTTTTCAACAGGTTAAAATGTCTCTTTTAATTTGTTGAATGACTTTTTAACAGGTTAAAAGGTTGGCTGCAGTAGTCTTAAACTACAACAAATTCAATCAATTGATTTAGTTTTTAATCGACTGATTTCACTTAAGTCAAGTGAAATCAACCGATTGATTTGAAAATCAACCTGTTGAATTTCGTAACAGTTTGACTATTTAAGTTGTGATTTTCGAAAGAGAGGTCTGTTGATCATTTTAGAGCACGATTTTGTTCTGGAAACTTGTGGAAACTCTCTCCTTCGTGATCATAGGTGTTGCAGCTGTTGAAGATTGATCTTGGATAAATTCTTGGAGCTTTTGGCTTGGTTTGAAGCTTGGAGAAAGTGGTTTGTGGTAGGCAAGGTTGTGCTACCACTGAGGTTTGATCTTTCTGAAGCTTTGTGTGTGTACCTGGTGGTTTTCCAGGTCTGCAAGAGGGTTCTTGCTGTGCTGGTGTGATTCTTGTGTGATTCAAGAATCTTTTGTGGTGTTTTTGCATATTTTGGAAGTGTAAGGGTGGATACTTTGTAAAACTTTTGAAATAGTGCAAAGTCAAGCTAAGGTTGCCTTGACAAACTGGATGTAGCTCAGGTTTGAGTGAACCAGTATAAAATCTCGTGGTGTCCTCTCTTCTCTAACCTTTTTCTCTTGCATTTTCATTTTAAAGTTTCAAGAACTTGTGCTTTAATCATCTTTTTCATGTTCTTGCATGTTTTCATAACATCTGCAGCATTGAGCATGTTTGTTGTGAGATCCAGGAAATTCATAAAAATTAATAATTAAAAGAATATAAAGGATGAAGGGTTGAGACTACCTTAGGAGAGTTCTTTAATAAATCCTAAACAAAGAAACAATGTGAACCTAAGTGGTTAGAGCACTTAATTAGGTTGAAGGGACTTGGGTTCAAGTTCCGAGCATGTCATTAGTAGATGTATTTAATTTTGTTGTATTTTGCTATTATATTGTGAATGTGAAAGCATGATTTAAGTTTATACGAATGGGCAAATTGAGATGAAACATATGATAGCTTGTTGGTGTGCATGTGTTTGATGGGTAGAAAGGATGTGGGTTCGAACCTTGGGTTAAGGGAAATGGACTCTATCTATATTTTTGTTTTTTTTGCCAGGTGAGGGAAAATCTGAAAAACTATAGGAATTCCCTAAGAAAGCAGAGAGGTGTCAGTTTAGGTGCACTAAACAAGAATAATGGTTATAAAACTTAAAAATATAAATTTAATTCGTTTTTTTATTTATTTTATTAAATTGGGCTGAATTGGGGAGAGGGAAAGGAGTGTGTGAGAAGGCAAAGAGTGAGAGTGAGTGATAGCAAAGGAAAACAGAGAGGAGGCTGGGAATTTTCGTGCTCTAGAGGGTGTGAGTGAGGGTTGAAGGAATTGAAGAAGATACCTTTAGAGGGGGCCTTGGACAACAAGCACCAATCGTTAAATTGCAATTGGAGCGAGGATCCGAGGTAAGGGAAGCTGTTCATGTGTGTTAATTGTATTTTTTTTCTCTGTTCTGGTATGATTCTGTGGCCTGATATTGTATTTACCATTTTCGCGTTCAAATTCGTAAGTTCTGGGCAAAATTTACCAGAACCGCCTGGCGATTAAGGGTGCTCCGCCAGGCGACGCAACTGTCGCAGGGGTTTTCTGGGTTCTGTGATGAACCGCCTAGCGGCCATGGTGGACCCGCCAGGCGGCGTGCACTGGAACTGCAAATTTTGACCTGTTTTGATGCTTCTGTGATATGGTTGAATTGTTGTAATTATATAATACTGATGATGCTTTCATTGACGTGATTGAATACTGATTTAACGGGTGTATGGAAATCCGATCAGTGTGTATTGGTTGTAGGAATACTATGGTGTATGTTGATTACAATTTGGAATTTAGAGGAAGCAGTAATGTGTTATTGAAAGTCCCAATTAGAGTGCATAAAATGATCTGTGTGTGCTACTTAAACTAATGCATGTGGTTAAATCTGCGATGAGAAATTGAATTGGAAATTTAGGGGTAATAGGGTTTTTCTGCAGATGCGGGAAATCTGGAATTTTCAGGTTTCTGATGTGCCGCCCGACGGTATGCTATGTGCCACCAGGCGATATTGAGTGGCCAGTGGTGATTGGCGCGCTCAGTGGGTTGGGGTGTGCAGTGGAGAATCACAGATTTTAGTATAGGTGTTGGGGAATGATTTTTAATATAAAATGGGGGTACTTGTGCGGTGTAAGAGTCACCTAGTGGGATGGGTTGAGGCATGAACTATATTATGTGGACTTGAGATAATCGAATGAATATACTGGCAAGATTGTTTTGGTACCATCGTATGCTTGTTCAGAATGCTAGTATGCAGTTGTGCTTTTATGAAATGTATGATATATTGATAATGGTTAAAGTGTCATATTAAGTGGAAATAGAGCATGCGAATGATTTGGGTGGTGAGTATTGCTATAAACTACCTGTTGGGAATGTATAATATGAGAGTAGTATCCTTGTAAGGATATGAAGTAATGCTGATAGTGGTATTCGGGTCATAGTACCGCATGTGCAAGTTGGGGACTGATTTGTGTACGTTTAACTTCCAATAATCATGAATGAGTGCTTACTTGGTTGAATGCTTGTGAGTGGATGAGTTGATGATTTGTAGTACTGTAAATATTGGTAGCTAGTGATCTGGATGTGAGATTTAATGGTTGAATGTGCATAAAAATCTGTGCAAGTGTATAAACCAGTAGAGGAGTGTCCTTACTGGTGTGGCGCCCGGCGGTGGGAGAAGCCACACCAGGCGATAAGCCACATAATAGAGAGAATTGGGAGGACAGGCGCCCGGCGGTAGAAAGACACCGCCAGACGGCCTGGAGCATTTCGCCTAGCGGTTCCTGGATAGGCACCAGGCAGGAGTGTAGTGGCAGGGGTCTTTTGTAGATGGTTTTGCATGGACGTTTTCTTTCCTCTTTCTTGGTAGCTTGGTCAGGGATATGCTGGATTGGTTACGAGCGAGGAGGTTCGTAACGGAGTTGTGAGATGCGTGATTGATGCGGGTGGGGAGGTCCGTATCGGTTGTACTCTTGTATGGGGATACGAGCGGATAGGTTCGTATGTTCCGAGCTCACACCTGAGGCTACTATGAGCGGGGAGGTTCATAGTAGGTGTTCACGCATGTTGGACTATGAGCGGGCAGGTTCGTAGAGTTGGACTACGGGCGGGGAGGTCCGTATAGTTGGACCACGAGCGGGTAGGTTCGTGGGAGCATGATAATCCCTAAGGACCAAGGTTGTAGTTGAATCTTACTCATATAGGTTATGAGATTGGAAGTATATTGTGATAACAAGTGTACTAAACTAAGATTAATTAAATTAGATTGGGTAAGGGACAGTTTATTTTATCTTATGATTGTATTGCGTGTTTTTTTGTGGCTCACCCTTTCTTGTTTGTGTGTTTGTGTTTGGCGATGATCACATGACTTGTTACGTGGGAGCAGACGTGAATTCAGGTGATCATGCTGATGCTTAGCGATAGAGCGGGGCTACCGATGGGGGATTTTCTTTATGTTATGCTTTCCTATATTTTGTAATAGACATTATGACGTTTTATGTATTATGAACTTGTAATAAAGATGAGACAGTATGAATGGATTATAGCGAGACAAGTTTTAAATTTCCTGCGCTTGGGAACTTATTATAATGTCTGAATTTCTTAAAGTATATTTTGTGAAAATAAATTTTATCTAGTAATATCCATCTGGGGTGTTACATTTGTATAATCATTTGGAACTAGTCTTGATCATTCTTGAGCACTGTTTCTGGTTTGAAATTCAAATTCGCATTTATGCATTTTTCCCAGTATTTCAGTTGACTGTTTTTCTGTTTCAATCGATTGATTATACCAGAACAAAATATGTTTAGTAAAATCAATCTGTTAACTCTGTTTTTGATCAACTGAAAGTGTACAGTTCAATACTGTTTGCATCCTAACTTGGTGATCTATTTTGATTCAATTAAAGGTAGTTTTTAGCTTACAAAGATAGCCTAAAATTTTAAACTAGCCAATTCAACCCCCCTATTAGTTTTGAAATGGTTGAAAAGCCAAGAAAGGGGGGGGGTTGAATTGGCTAGTTAAAATTTTAGGCTATCTTTGCAAGCTAAAAACCACTTTTTATTGAATCAAATAGATCACCAAGTTAGGATGCAAACAGTACTGAACTGTACACTTTCAGTCAATCAAAAACAGAGTCAACAGATTGATTTTACTAAACAGATTCTGTTCTGTATAATCAATCGATTGAAACAGAAAAACAGTCGACTGAAATACTAGGAAAAATGCAGAAATGTGAATTTGAATATTAAACCAGAAACAATGCTCAAGAATGATCAAGATCAGTTCCAAATGATTATACAAACATGCTCAATGCTTCAGATGCTATGAAAACATGCAAGAACATGAAAAAGATGATTAAAGCACAAGTTCTTGAAACTTTAAAATGAAAATGCAAGAGAGAAAGGTTAGAGAAGAGAGGACACCACAAATTTTTATACTGGTTCACTCAAACCTGAGCTATATCCAGTTTGTCAAGGCAACCTTAGTTTGACTTTGCACTATTTCAAAAGTTTTACAAAGTATCCACCCTTACACTTTCAAAATATGCAAAAACACCACAAAGGACTCTTGAATCACACAAGAATCACACCAGCACAGCAAGAACCCTCTTGCAGACCTGGAAAACCACCAGGCACACACACAAAGCTTGAGAAAGATCAATTGATTTAGTTATGGCTTCAACATTGTTCAAAAGAGCTTCATTCAATCTTCATTAAATCTTCAAGAAGCAAACCACCTTGGCTTCTCATGTCAACACCCCTTCTTGACTTTTCAACCATTTCAAAACTAACACAAGTCATCAGGGACAAGAGGACGGGTGACTCTACTTGGGAGTTAGAGGAGGATATGTGGAAGTCATATCCGCATCTGTTCTCTAGTAAGTCTCAATTTTTGAGGTCAAAAATTTTGTTGTTGAGGAGAATGTGAGACCCCCTTTTTATTACTCTTTCTTTTTCTCCTCTGCCCATCCACAAAACCCATATTCTCTCTAAAACCATTCACACTCTGCACTCATCTTCTTATTTTCCACTTTCTCTCTAATCAGAAGGCTTGAGCTCCCATTCTGAACCATTCCTCTCTTCCTATTGCAGCAATCTGGCCTAAGACTAGTGCATAACCTCTCCCTCAAGTTGAACATCTTTCCCCTACGCGTAAGTCAACTTCAATTTCTCCTTTCTCTTCAATTTTTCAAATTCTAGATTCTTCAATCTTTCTAAGTCGAATTAGGGTCCAATTCTTACTCCTTGTATCTATAACCCAACTCCTTAAGTTGTGCAATTGAGGTACTTCCCTGTTGAGAGTTAATCTTGCAAGTGGTGATTGTAAAGGTAAGGGAAGCTAACTGTTTTTCTTTAATTTCATATAGAAATCATCCCTGATGACTCTAATTGCATGATTGGGTGTGAATTGGTGCTTGTGTTGTGTAAATTGAGTGTGTGGTTGAATTTGTGCCAAATTCTGGGCTGCTGCATGTAAGAACAGATTGGGAATCTGGTGTTTTTGCCTAAGCGAGCAGAAGAAAACACTAGAACCTCACTCTTGTTTCTGCGCGAATTGTCGCCTAGGCGAGCTGGTTTCGCTTGAGCGAGAGACACTCATGTCTAAGCGAAACATCTTAGCCTGAGTGAGAATTCGCTCAGATTTTGAGTTGCCCTCTGTTTGCAGCCTCGCTTAGGCGAGAATGACCCACCTAAGCGAGATATCCTTCTCGCTTGGGTGAGATCTTCTAGCTTGAGCGAGAACCACTGCAACTGAGTGTTTAATTCTCTGTTTTAATGGATGAAGTTATATGTTTGAGTGTCAAAATGTGAAATTAGCCTATGATATGCTTAGATTGTTGTGACTGGTAACATGTATGGTGGATTTGCATGAATTTGGATTGTGAGAAGATGTGGTTGAACTAGAATTTTAAGGAAAATTCCAAGGAGTATGTTTTAGTGTATGTAAGGACATAAAGACTCACTATTGGAGGTATCCTGAAACCTCAATAATCATTCACGCTCAGATAGAGCAGAATGGATTGTGTCGTGAGGAGTAGTAGGAGGTCCTAGTCTTTAGACTTGATCAAGTCTTAGACGTGAAGGGGACTTACCCTGTGAGTTGTTGGGTGATAACTCCTTGAGGCCAAACTCTGCAAAGTTTGGGAACCATCACAAGTGAATGCCACCAAGAGGTCTAGTGTCACTTACATAATCCGGATATTGAGTCTAAAGTCATGTATTTGTGCTGTGTTGTGGTGGTTTAAGTAATTTTGGTGAAAATGAGAACAATTGCTTGATAATCATAATTGAACTGCATGTTTTCACTTAATTAAGTTAGTTTACCCTTCTTGCTTGTGTTTGTTTCTCTTTATGTGTTTCTTCCTTTGCAATGATCACCTACTGATTGATGTGAGCGAGAAAGATACAGGTGAAGACACTCTCATCCTAGATAGGAGATGAGTCTGTAGCGTGGGATATCAGATAGTAGACTCCATCCTTTGTTATGTCTAAGAGTTGGAACTTTTCGTTAACTCTTTTCTAGCATAGGTTGTAAAAATAGTTAGTACTTATATGATTATTTTAGATGACTGTATTAATACTCTATATTGGCCTATTTTCACTATCTGTTTTGTTTGATCATGATATAATGTTTTGTTTAATAGCGTAAAAACTATTAAATAGGATGTTACATTAAGGAGAGGTGAAAGTGAAAAAAATGGATGAATTTGGAAGACATAGAAGGAAGATTGTATTATTTGTTTTAAGAAGAGGCCAAAGTGAAAATTTTTTAAAGAATTGTTTTTGAAAAATTTGTGAATAATTTAATGAATTTGATAGATAAAAAATATTTTAATAAATTAAAATGTAAAATTACAATTTCATTCTATGATTAAAAATAATATAAAATAAAATCTAAGTAGTAAAAGTTAGTACGTCTAGTTTATTTCAAATGAATTAAAATGTCATTATTTGAAAATAATTTAATTAAATATTACATTATAATAAAATTAACATTATTAATAAGTAAGTATTACTGTAATTAATATAATAAAATTAACATTATTAATAAGTAATTATTATTTTAATTCATGCATTTTTCAACGCACGTTCCCTAGAGTACGGAGAAATTGTATATACAACCATAACTTTCTTTTTGATGCCTTCAAATATAGAGTGAGTGTCTGATTTCTCATTCATCAACCATTGCATCCATAATATGGAATAGAACTATCCATCTCAGTTGAAATCACAAACCCATCTTGCATGTAATTGTTTTTCACGATAAGTCGCAAAAGGAACTACTGTTCTAGAAGATATAACAGAGGATCATTTGGCATTGTCCATTTTCTCTTCCTTCCGGTTGACACTGAAAAATTATTATTTTATTATAATATTTTATTTATATTATATTAATATGATATTTTATTATTAAAATCAGTATTAAATGTACTTCACAATTAAAAGTGGTGTCAAACCACCATTTTCCTTCGGAACATTAGGGAATCTCTTATTAATGAATGAAGCAGGTGGTGCTGCCACCTCTTCTCTTGTTATCATAGCAATCGAAACACGAGCAAGAAGGTAGATGAAGCATGACATTCATATTAATCTAGATTAGTATCAACATATCGTACAGGATAGTAGGAATGCAATGGTTGTTTTGGGAATTGGTGTGAACCTCAGAATCGGTTCTGCATGGAGGGAGTCGATTCTCGTATCCATATAATCCGTTCTCATGGGAGAGAATAGATTCTCGGCTCGAGGGAATCGGTACAAAATCGATTCTCCTTCTAGAGTCGGACGCATAAACGCCTCTTTAAAAATGCACCCTTCCTCCGTGATAATCGATTAACACCATCACTTTACCACCCTCACCACTCATTCAAGCAACAACGTAATTTTGTAATCTCACCTTGCATATACATAGTGAATCTTTGCTTATTTGCACACTAAGGTGAAGATGCATATACAACACCCTCCGACAAATCGGCTTCTTCAATTATCTTCAAATTCATTGAAATAAACAACCTACTCACTCGCAAATCCATTTGCTTACATAGTAAATTAGCGAAAGCAAACACGCGTCAATGGTATTCAAGTCACTTACACCAGAACCAGCAAAGACTTCTATACCAACATCTCTACTTCCTCTATCACCACCCATCGTCAATGAATAAAATCAATGATTCAACATGTGACTCGTTGAAGCAAAAGGAATGACACTCCAAAAACAATAATTAGATAATCTAGGATTAACCGATAAATTGGTCCTAATAATACAAGGATGACAAAAAAATTTGCATCTTTGAATATTCGTAGAAAAAGTTCGTGATATACCAAATGGATATTTTTAATGGATAGGGTCATGGACACATGTATTTAGTTATCCGTTTGCTCATGGAGCAGGTAAGAGTATCATAACATTCGACCCACAAATACCCACTATTTGCTCATAATTATTTTATTTTTATATTTTTTCTTTGATAATAAGTATTAGTGAGTTTTATTTAGTATTTTTTTTTTAAAATAAAGTGATCAAAATAAAGTTACTAGTGAAATAAATACTAGTTCTTGATGAATTTTTTAAAAGACTTCAAATATTTCTACTTTTTTAGGTCTACAAAATTGAAGTTATTTTAAAAAGATTATTTTTTTTTTAAATTTATATTTTTGTGCAACTCATTCAAATTTACATTGTATGAATATTTTTAGTGGGTAGTTTGATTTCAATTGTACTTTAAAATGAATTTTTTCTTTAATTTTATATTTTAAAGATTTGTTTTTAAATAATTTTATTTAAAATTAAAAAATAAAATAAAAAATATTCATGAGTATTCATGGGTACCCGTAGGTATGAAAAAACTCACAGGTATTTTCTTCATGGATACTTACCAAGTAACGAAGTGAGTAAGAGAGCGAATATTTTTAGGCACTACCTGTATCCGACCCATTGTCATCCCTACTCTATTACCAAATTGATGACTACATCTAAAGGATTCAAAAGCCAAATTACTTAATTGATTCTTAGCATACTCTAACTCTCTTTTGTAATAAGGGTGACTCGAGGAATCACTTGGCAACCTTGCAAGGTTAACACACACCATAGTGGTAGTGATGATGCTAAACTAATTTCTATTGAACGAAACAATGTGTTTCCTATACGTATTATAGAGGAAGCCCTAACACTTGTCATTGTTGACTATGAAGTCCCGACACGGACACAATGATATATATATATATATATATATATTCTTGTCCTGGAATATAGGTAAGCAAGAACAAGTTGTCTTCTCCAGATATTGAGAACCAACCCCTATTTCTTTTTACTCAGTCTCTCTTTTATAAATCAACTAATTCTCTCTCTCCCAAAGAAGACCCCTTCATTCATCTTTGAGTTTGGTTTATATAGCCATCATTACTTTTGGCAATTCTTTCAGTTCCTTATCATTCGGGATTATGGTGCACAACGACCCCCTGGTTTCACTCCATTATCCCTATATTCTAGGCTGCTTCACTAGAAATCAGGGATCTCATTCATTATGCGGAGTTTGTTTTTGTAAGATATTTTCTAGTGGCTTGCCTTTTTGGTCCTGAGCAAAGAACTACCGGGCTTTTAATTCGATGATTTCATCAAATTACCCGCTAGGCCTGATTTTGAGCTGTTGAGCTCATTCCGAGATGGAGGTCGGTCCGAGATGCATGAAGATGGAGAAAAGCTGTCATCGGAACTCGAACTCGGTGGTCGTATAACACAGCCCTCCAACCCTTCGACAACTTAAGATGACTAAGGGTTGCTAATATCTGACAAGTATTGTACGACAACAACGTGATTAGACAAAGGGACAACTTTTAATGACCCCTACCTAACACCAACATGTGTCAAACATCAAGTGTTTCTCTCTCTTACCATCTAATGGTCTTCCTTGAATCATAGGTAACCGTTTCATTACCCTTTAAAACTGAAAAAGAAAACCCTTTATGAAACCATTCTCGCTAATCTCCGTCAAGACTTGGGGTTTTTCTCGTTTCTTTTACTTTCTCCCTTTTGCAGTTCAGGTGCGTCTTTGCTCAACTTTATCACTTAATCTGCTGTTGCGATTGCTTAAACTTGTTTGCCTCCTGGTTCGTCTACGTTTATTTCTCCTTTTCCATTCCCGTGTTTTCTCTTGTTTATCCAACTTATATTGGTTCGTCTTCATTCTTTTTATGCAAATTCTTGCCTTCTGAATGCATAATCTTGCTTTCCTTTACTGAATAGTTTCTTGATTGAGTTTTTTGATTACTTGATGGGTTATTGGTGTAGGCTAGATTAGGTGGATTTAATCACTGAATGTTTCCGCTTATGCCTCTGCACTTTGAACTTTGTTACTGTAACTGATATTTATGATTTAGGGTTTCAAGATAAAACCTTTTTTTTTCTGTTGGGTTTGTTCCCCTTTTTCAGATATCAACCTCGAGTGATATAGCAGTCAATAGGAGATTTGAGTCTTTGCTTGTTATTTTCCGACCTCTTCGATTTGAATAGTCTGACCAAGATGACCGCCTATGATTCTCAATATCCTTGGGCTTCTTTGAAATTGAGAAGAGAAACCACTAGTTTATCTTCAGAAAGGAAGATAAAACTCTTTAGGGAACGACGAGCTTTGTGTAAAAATGAGGAGAGTGACGTGGTCATCGGAACATGCGAGTTAGATGAACCCATATGTAGGGATGGAACACTCCCCCCTTTGCAAACTTTCACCTTCATATATGCAACCCTCTTTGAATGTCTCGACTTCCGATTACCTTTCAATGATTTCGAAAAGGGGTTACTGACTTCGTTGAACGTGTCTCCAGCACAACTACACCCAAACAGTTGGGCCTTCATACGTGCCTTCTACATCTTGTGTGGAGGGCTCGGATTCCGACCCCTGACATGTTTCTCTATTTCTTCGAGCTGAAAGGTAGCTCATCTTGTCAGCTATGGGCCTTGAGTGGTGTGAGTGGCCGAGGTCTTTTTACCTTATTTCAATCTTCCTATAAAGGATTTAGAGGAATTTTTGTAAAAATCCTTGCACCTACTCATAATCCGACGTTGCTTGAAGGATTTCCACTGTTTTGGACAAGACATCCTTCTCCACGGAATGCTCGACTTATTGAAGATTTGACTCCCATTGAGAGAAAAGGTTGTCAGGACTTGGAGGGTTTAGAGGTTATTTTCGACATTCGTAAGGTGTTAGAGCTTGAATATCGAGAAGTAGATTTAAAAATGTTCATTGGTATATACTTGAACTATTCTTGTACTCTTGTGTTTGTTTGTCTTGTAAGTACTTGATCTTGTTGTTATGATTGCAGAGAACCAGATGGCTTTGTCTCAAAAGGAATTGCTCCGTCGAATCAAACATCAGGGAAACCCCAAAGATTTGAAGGTCGGGACGAGCTCGAAGACCAGGAGCTCTCCTAGCAATATTTTACTTGATAATGATCCATAGGCCACCCAGAGAGACCCAAAAATGAAGAAAAGAAAGCTTACGTCTAAAGATGCGGATCAAATCGCCTCAGAAGGTTCAAAATCGAATGATCACCCTACACTTACTAGAATTATGACGTCAAGGAAGAGCTTTTGGGATGAGGGATTTCCTCATTTAGTACATGGTCAGACGACCAACTACTTTGCTACTGATGAGGTTATGCTTGCAAAACGTACTCCTGCGACTATGCACGAGGACCTTCTACGTTGTTTGCATCAAGCGGAGGCCTCATCCTTATTTTTAGTAAAGCGTACAGAATCTTTAATGGAAAAAGAATCGAAGACGAGGACTGACCTAGATACTTCCGAAAAGGAAGTGAAAAGATTGCAAACCGAGCTGAGTAAAGCTCAGAGAACATCGAAAGACAAGGAATCCGAGTTGACGAGTCTGATGATTAGGTTTGATGAAATGACGCTTAAAGCTAAAGATTATGAAGTCCAAATAGAAGGTTTGACTACTCGCTGTCAAAAATTAGAGGATGAAAAGGAGGAGATTACTAACCAGCTTTGCACGACCCTCAAACAAGGATTTCAAATGGCCTTGGATTAGATCAAGATACTTTGTCCCGATGCTGACCTTTCTGGTGTTGACATCACAAAGGAAGTGGTAGATGGACAACTAGTTGATGTTGTTGATGAAGAGTAGTAATGATGAGCAACTAGTTTTATGTTTTGTTGGACCTATTTTTGAAGTGATGTTGTGATGTCTTTGAACTGTTTCTTGCTCGTCCTTGGTAGACTCCTGACATCTTATTTAATACTTACTTTTATCAACTGCATTTGTATGCAAGACCTGATTATATGTGACTTGTACAACGTTTTGATCATATAAGAGTTCACAAATTTGAACAAAATAAATTACCACCAATATAAGTAAAGACTGTAAAAGCTATAACTCGGAAAACATAAGATGCATAACTCTTTTGAACTAATATCGTATATTAATTTGATCTTATTATAATCAGCAAAGTGAGGATCTTTTACCAGCATGTAACTAGGTCGGACCGAGTTAGCCCTCAGCGTACTGAAGGTTTTTCACCAGCACAAAGCTAGGTCAGACTGAGTTAGCCCTCAGCGTATTGAGGGTTTTTTACCAACCCAAAGGTAGGTCGGACCAAGTTAGCCCTCAGCGTATTGAGGGTCTTTCACTAGCGCGTAGCTAGGTCGGTCCGAGTTAGCCCTCAGCGTACTGAGGGTCTTTCACCAGCACGTAGCTAGGTCAGTTTGAGTTAGCCCTCAGCGTACCGAGGGTCTTTTACCAGCACGTAGCTAGGTCGGACTGAGTTAGCCCTCAGCGTACTGAAGGTCTTTCACCAACACGTAGCTAGGTCGGGCCGAGTTAGTTCTCAGTGTACTGAGGGTCTTTTACCAGCACGTACCTAGGTCGGACTGAGTTAGCCCTTAGCGTACTAAGGGTCTTTCACCAGCGCGTAGCTAGGTCGGACCGAGTTAGCCCTCAACATACTGAGGGTCTTTCACGAGCACGTAGCTAGGTCGGTCCGAGTTAGCCTTTAGTGTACCGATGGTCTTTTACCAGCACGTAGCTAGGTCGGACCAAGTTAGCCCTCAACGTACTGAGGGTCTTTCACCAGTGCGTAGCTAGGTCGGTCCGAGTTAGCCCTCAGCGTACCGAGAGTCTCTCACCAGCACGTAGCCAGGTCAGACCGAGTTAGCCCTCAGCGTACTGAGGGTCTTTCACCAGCACGTAGCCAAGTCAGACCGAGTTAGCCCTCAGCGTCCTAGGTCGGTCCGAGTTGCGTTATAAATGTAAATAGACATGGTATAAAAAACTTTTAACATAACCTACCTCATTAAAAAACCCTCCTAATGGTGTTAGGAGGGAAAAAGAGTGAGGGGTTAAATTTATTTGATCATATCAGTTTCAACATTACATAAAGAAATAAAAAAATCGAAAAGGTAAATATGGCTTCTCAAAGAGACCTTAGCTGAAATAAAAACGTAGGTTTGTTGCGTTCCAAGTTCTTCGAATGGTGGTTCCATCTAAGGTTTCTATTCGATATGCTCCTACTCTCAGAACCTCTTTGATACGAAATGGTCCCACTCACTTAGGTGAGAGTATAACTTCAATCTCTGTGATGTGAGCTCTTCGTAGGACCATGTCATTTGTTTGAAAACATCGTGGTCGTACCTTTGTCTTGTATTTTCGTTCTACCCGTCTTTTGGTGGCCTCGCTTATTATACGTGCCAGTTCACGAACTTCCTCTAAAACATCCAAGTTAGCCTTGATATCAAGAATATCAACCTCTTGTTCCTCATTCCTTGTTTGTTCTGTTGTGCGATAATCGAGCTCTATGGGGAGGAGTGCATCAGTTCCATACACCATGCTAAAGGGTGTCTCATGAGTTGTGGACTGCGGGGTGGTGTGATAAGCCCATATTATCCGAGGAAGCTCTTCTGGCCATGAGGTTTTTGCTGTAGATATTCTCCTTTTTAGCCCTTTAACGATGATCTTATTGGCTACTTCCGCTTGACCATTTGTTTGGGGGTGTTCTACTGAGGATGGATCCACTGCGATACCTTCAGCGGAAATTACATGCCCAAGGAATTGCACTTCCTCAAGCCAAAACTCGCACTTGGACAACTTGCCGTACAGTTGGTGTTCCCTGAGCACATCCAGCACCACCCTCAAATGATCAGCATGTTCCTCCCGTGTCCTCGAGTAGATAAGAATGTCATCAATGAAGACGATAACAAACTTATCCAACCAACGTCGAAAAATCCTATTCATGTAATTCATGAATACCGCCGGTGCATTCGTCACTCCAAATGGCATAACCACATATTCATAGTGGTCGTATCGTGACCTGAATGCTGTCTTTTGCACGTACTCCAACCGCACTAGAATCTGGTGGTATCCCGACCTCAAGTCAATTTTAGAGAACACACATGCGCCCTTCAACTAGTCTAGTAAGTCGTCGATCCTTGGCAGCGGATATTTGTTTTTAATAGTCAGCTTATTCAGCTGCCTATAATCCACACATAGTCGCGAACTCTCGTCCTTCTTCTTCACTAACAAAACTGGAGCTCCCCACGGAGACGCACTCGGCCGAATAAATTGTTTTTCCAACAGTTCCTCAATTTTCTTCTTGAGTTCTGCGAGCTCAGTCGTTGCCATTCTGTATGGAGCCATAGACACTAGACCCGCACCAGGAATTAAATCAATGGTGAAGTCAATGTCTCTACTAGGAGGCAATCCTGGAACATCATCTGGAAAGACATCCGCATATTCGCTAGCCACCGGTATAGATTGGATCACCTCCGCAGCACTTTTCTTCTCTGGCTTGGCCACCACCATAAAACACATGGCCCCATCTTGCAATGCTTTCACAGCTTCCCGAGTTGATATTAATTCCAACCCTTCATGTTCTGGGAATACCAAACTGCGCCGTCCATAATCAATTATGATGTGATTGTTAGACAACCAGTCCATCCCCAATATCACATCCAGAGCCTCCAAGGGTAAGTACACCAAGTTCACCTTCACACTCAGACTCTTCTTTTCTGGGCAATTATTTGCAAAATTTCCAGGTTTGTCACATATGAAACACTTGCGACAGTCGCCTGACCCTCCTACTCCGCCTGCTAGTTGAGGACAATTTCTCTTCAGGTGGGGTCCGCCACACTAGTTGCAAGTGGGACCCTGAGATGCCTGTGGTCGGCTGTAGGGCTTCTTCATTAGTCTCGCCTCTACGACACTCCTTTGATGTCGGACCACTGGACTAGGACCTTTCTCCAGATGTTCCGCACTCTTGGCATGTTCTACCAAGACTGGGAACCTCCTTTCCCTCAATGGTGTCACCACCTTCTTAAGTTCATGTTTGAGTCCTCGCTCAAACTTCAAACATTTCCATTCTTCGGTAATATTCTGCGAGTAGAACCTCGCCAGATGCTCAAATTTATTCACGTACTCTTGCCCTGTCATATCTCCCTGCTACAGTGCGAGGAACTCTGCCTCCCTGTCCTGCCTGGCTGTGTCGAGGAAATATTTCTCCAGGAACCGCGTTCTGAAGCTAGTCCACTCCACCTGTTCATCTCGGGTCTGCATCTATTGTTGCATTCATGTCCACCAATACTCCGCGTCATCATTCAGAAGATATGTGGCGAAAAGTAACTTCTGCTCATCAGTGTAGTTCATCACTTTAAAAATCTTCTCACACTTGCGGAGCCAAGCATCCGCTTCATCTGGAGAGACCTTGCTATTGAACTCTGCTGGTTTGTGGCGCAAGAAATCCTCCACAGTCGGCACCCTGACAGGTGCACTGGTCGTTCTAAGCTGCGCTACCACAGGTGTCTGCATCGCATCCACCATCCAGTGAATAGCCTCCGCGATGTCGTCAGTGCCACTACTCCTTCTCCTCCTGTTAGCAGCCATAACCTAGATACGCCACATTCAACTATTAAAAATCAGTCACTTAGTCAAAGAAAACCACTCACGCCTTTGTAACATTCAACACAAACACACAACAAACCACCACATCGATAATCTCACTCCCCACTAGCCCCGAAATATTTAAAAATATTTTCAAAACTTTTGCTCTGATACCAATTGTAACATCTCTAAGGAATATTACTGTAACACCCCAGATGGATATTACTAGATAAAACTGATTTTTCACAAAATATACTTTAAGAAAATCAGTCATTTCAATAAATTCCCAAGCGCGGGAAATTTCAAACTTGTCTCGCTATAATCCATTC
>Ga0214544_1001893_pt1 | contig 44071 bp, 14 predicted proteins | sample CNSS3metaG_FD_160074 | JGI IMG/M metagenome (GOLD analysis project Ga0214544, IMG submission 160074) | Root nodule microbial communities from cowpea collected in UCLA plant growth center, Los Angeles, California, USA - CNSS3 | ecosystem: Host-associated > Plants > Roots > Nodule | place: USA...
AGGCCAAGAACATTGATACCTAACTACTCTTTACCCAAATGTATGATGACTGAAACATTTTCATCTTGTATTGTTTTCTTTTACTGGCGTTTTGGCTTCTCAATCTTGACATAGGGCAAGACACCCATTACATGGACAACTTTTGGAGACCAGGCAAGTTGTTGAGCCCGACAAAACATCAAGAATGTGTTTGCAAAGTAGGAATTGAAACCCATGAAGATATGCCACAAAGCATGACCTTGTGGATTAATTGGCCAACTAGAAATTTGCTTGCAGAAAACATGATCGCCTATCCAACACAAACCTGCCAATAGAAGAGTAACTGCATACAGCTTTCCCAGGCGCTTTGCAGGCACACAATCAGTATAAATGTAATACTTGTACATTCTTGGACTGCAGAGGAGGCAGATAATGATGTAATGAACTTTGAACCCAATTCCAAAACGCACCACCGAATGAACAATGGCAAAGATAACACAATACACAAATAGGAAGATGGGCATTGTTCGAGGATAGTGCCAATCCGGGGAATACAGGATGTACATGTATAGCAGAATCTCCCACATCATAGGAGTTTCATCGCTCTGTTGTTGCCTAAATCAAAGTGCAACAACTCAACAATAAATAAATACTCACCCAAAACTTAACAATACATCATACTCTCTTTCTGAGCCAGGAAAAGCAGTGCCAATTGTTGATAAATGCCGGAAAAATAACTCAATGTTTTCTTCATGTATACCAAAATCAATATTTTGACCTGATATGAGACTAATGTATGAATATGATGTGGCCATTGCAATCACCTTAAATAAGAATTCTTCAAATATTCACCCAACGTTTATACAAAATGCCAAACTCATTTTGCATGACGCTGAATAACTCAAACAACATGAAAAAGTAAAAATCACCAAACAAAACTTTATATAAGTTGCTGCAGAAATTGATAGAGTTCAATACTTACACACGCTGTAGCGTGGCATGGTACAACATGCTTCCAATGGAAAGTGCCATAATTGTTACATAAAGAATGCAAAATCTTTTCTCAAACCGTTCTCTATAAGCATTTATAAGACCGACAAGAGCCAAAAGAATGGTTGGAATGGTGGATATTGTGTTATAAAATTCTGCAATATAAGATGAATATTCGTAATTCTTTTCACAGCAATCTGTAGTTGATGTAACCGGACCCCAGAAGCTAGACATTTTCCTCTCCATCTGGTTTATTTGTTTACCTAATTATCTGTCTTTAAAGCTGCAGAGCTCACAAATTCCTGCAAAATCATGAGGCAACGTCAACATGCCAAAATACAATCAACCCCACAACACAGAAACCTCAAAATCCTTGCAACAGAAACTGGAATAGCTATTAGTGATTAAAATACATATTAAAGCAATAAAAAAAGTGATTAAAAAATATTTATACTTGGAAAGATATTGTAAGAACCACGCAGATCTCATTCTCTCTTCTCTTCCTGTCTCTAACAATAATAAAATTCGATGAGATAAGCGGAGGGAGCTTCCCTAAATCAATTTGTCATCTCTTTTATTTTATAAAACCTATGTTAAATAAACAAAATTTATTTGAAGTAAAACATGTTTGATGTTGTTGTAACACAAAAGAATGTGATGTATCCGATAGAGGCACAAACGGATGGTTAGCAGAAGGTGTTTTTGAGAGAAGCAGACAATGAAAGAAGGTTTCATTGTAGAGAAGAAGATGCAACCGTTATTACCGTTACGAATTGTGATTCATTGGTGTCAGAAAATGGAAACAGAAGAGGCTGATACGTGTCGGACACATGTGGGTCGTCGAGTGTCTTGCATTTTGGATATGGTAAAGGTGAACCAGTGTCTTGTAAACTCTAATTAAGGAATTAAAAATAGATTTTTTGTTATCGAAACAGGTAAAAGATACATTTCTTTTACGATTTTTTTAATGTTTTTATATTATTTTCAACAAAAAAACATCTTTCATTTCTTAACCAGTATCCTAAATATAGAGGGTAGGTGTATCTCTGATATTAACCATGTCCAACTCTTTATATCCATGTGAAAAGTTCCTTGTTTCAAATGGCACATTGAAATTGACAAGCTGAAACGAATAAGTGACATTCTGAGAAATGATTCAAGAATCTAAACTCAAAAAATTGGAAAATGGTTATAATGTAACTAATCACATGCTTGTTCAAACTTCCAAACAACCTATTGTAGTGTGTTGTGGCACCATAATTTATTCATCTACATTGGCAGGGGCATGGTAGGTTGTATAAAAAAGAACAAAGAATCAAACTTTATCCTGTTCCCAGAAAAGCTGCAATTCTCTTGGCAACACAATATGCAGTAGATTGTATAGTAATCATGGGATTCACACCAATTGCAGTTGGAAGCAAACTTGCATCACACACAAACAAACCTTCTGCTTCCCAACTCATCCCATTTTCATCCACTGCACCTTCTTTTTCACTCATCCCCATCCTGCAACTCCCCATCTGGTGTGCTGAACTATATATACTCCATTTTTCTTCATGTGACATTGACCCTCCTGTTGCATATATGGATTCCACAAACCTCTCCAATTCCTTTTCATTATTCTCATTACATTCAATTCTCTGTCCGTCACTTCTATGAGTACCTACCTCAACAGCACCAGCTGCTATAAGAATTCTCAGTGCCTGCTTCACTCCATCCTTCATATTCTCTTTGTCCGATTCATCTAACTCATAGTGCACCCTACCCTCACTCCTTACTACTCCACAACCCTTGTCCCTGATGATTGTGATCAGATGAACAGTCCTTGAATATTTCAGCATTCTTTCTTTGAAGTCAGGTCCAGACACCCAAGGAACCAGTGTAGATAACGCTGCTGGCCCCAGTGCTGGAGTTTCAACTATGGCTTTCACTTTAGAGTCCTCGGATACCACCTTATGGACAGAAGTTATTATTCCCCCCTCATAGCATTTACCCTTCAGATCAGAATTTGAGTCTGGAAAATACCCCCACGTCATTAGCACTGGATGCATATGAAGATTCTTTCCGATGTGCTTGTTCTTCAATCCACTGGAGATCATTAAAGGTGGCGTCAGAAGCGCCCCACAGGCTGAAACTGTGACTTTGGCCTCAATTTTCAGTTTCCGAGTGACGTTATTTGTTAAAACATTGGCCATTACTCCTAAGCATTTCTTTCTTCTCACTCTCCCTCCCTTGTTATTTTCCAATATAAATCTTTCAGCTTTGGTTCCTGTTAGTATCACTGCATCGTGATCCACAGCATCAACGAGCCATGTGACCTCTGTTCCTTGTTTTTCTCCTCTTGTACAACCGTAGTTGCAAGACCCACAGTAATGTCGTTCTGATGAGTTTCTTGGCACGTAGTCAACTTGAAGACCAAGATTCTTGCAACCTTTTCTGAGAACTTGATTCTGGAGCCCTTCCTCCTCACACTTGTCGGTTACACCAATCCTTTTGCACACCATGTCCATGGCAGAAAGGTATTCATGGCTGGAAAAGATTGATAATTTGTGGTCTTTTTCCCATTCCTTAAGCACACTATCTGGTGTTCTAATAGATGCTGCCCAGTTAACAGCAGATCCACCACCCACTGTTGACCCTGCCAGAATCGCCATTTTTCCATCCCAGGATGCAAAAGTTCCTCCTAATTCATAAAGCTCGTTCAAAGAAGGCCCTTCTAGAGAAGAATAATCACTGGAGGCATAGTAGTTACCCTTCTCAAGAACCAGCACCTTCAAGCCTGAACTTGCCAGAATAGCAGCTGCAACTCCTCCCCCACAACCAGACCCAACAATTACCACATCACACTTTACTCCAAGGACATTGTTTTCAGCATCTATAGAAACTTCAAGACCTTTCTCAGCAAGAGACTTAGGCAGGCTCCAATCACTCTCATTCGCAGCTTCCACTATTCCCTTGTCAAGAGGCCTCTCTTTCTGAACCATGCGCGTGATCTCATCACTGTCAACCTTATATCCTATAGCTTCCCATGCTGGGTTTTCACCCTTCTCATCACACTGCATACAAGGGAATATTCCATTACTAACACAATTAGTAACAAAGAGGGAAGAGATATATATGATCATGAATGAGAAGTTGTGAATGAAGAAAGTGGCATGACCTGAGAGAAGAAAACAAAGAGGCACAGAACTTTGACGTAAAGGAATGCAAGTCTAACAGGTGTGAGGAAGCGATGCTTAAACCATTTCTGCAGAACCTTTTCTCTGTTGTCCAAAGAAATATTTGAGTAGTTGTGGATGCAAGGCCATTTCTTACTCAGACAGAGAGTCCCACACAGCAACAAAGTGCCCAACCTTGTTGACAGCATCCATAGGATCAATCTCACAAATATCAATGCTTCTTTCAGAGCTCTTTTTATCAGTATATCTGCACACTGTGCACATTTCACATTTTAGATTCTACCATTGAGTAAAACTAATGTTCCTCTTACTTATGTTATCTGAAAGTTCCTTAAAATTGAAGAAATTCTTTTATATGTATGACTTTGTTTGATCTTATTAGCAGTGTTTGGTAAAAAAAATTGTTGGAGCTTTTAATGTTTTTTGAGACGCTATTTGAAGTGACATTTTTCTATAGTTAGTTTTTCAAGTTACTTGGAGTAACATTTTTTAAATTGTTAACTTCTTACTTTTTGTATTTATTTATTTTTTGTATCCTTTAAATAATTATTAATTTTCCTTGTTAATCTTTTATGTAAGTTTAGTTATTTATTGACTTGATTTTTTTTCTTCCATTCTCCTTTTTTTTTATCATACTATGAATATTAATAATATTTTACATTAACTCATTATTATATTTCAAGAAATTAATAATAATATATTTATTTTAGTTTTGATATTGTTTTTATAATATTTTATGTTTAACTATTTGCCTTTAACCAATATATTAACACTACAAGAAAATGTACAATTTTAAAATATATATTTGTGGATAAATATATATATTTTTTAAAATGTGTTATTAAATTTGTGAATAAATATATATTTTAAAATTCATTAAAAAATTAGTTAATAAAATGAGTGGCGATTTTTCTGTTAAATCTGAGAAAATATTTATTATAAATTAATTGAAAATGAAGAAAAAGAAGAAAGAAGAAGAGTAGAAGGAGAAGGGAAAAGAAGAGGCCGAGAGAAGACAATGGCAACAATGACAATGACAAAAACAACAATAACATAAAAGAAGGAAGAGTAAGAGGATGCATGTATGCAAGTCCAGATTTTTTATTAATTTTTTTAATGTTGTCCTCAGTATTAAAAATACAGTAAATTAATATTTTAAATATTTTTTTAATATATTTTAAAATATTAAAATTAATGGTAATCGATGTATTATAAAAACATAATAGAAAAATAGTACAGAAAAAATTAACAAAAAATCCAAATTCCATACAATAACAACAATGCAGTAATGACCTACAACCAATGAAGAGGAGGAAGAAGAAAAAAAAAAGAAATGGAAGAAGAAAACAGAAACCAAAACACAATATTTAGTTACAGATTTTGATGATTATCAACTATTTTTAGTTGTATGACAAATTCTTTTATACGAAGATAAAATTGATCGATTAAATATTTCACTAATGAATTTTTGATAGTCGGAAATATTTTTATTTATCAAAAAAGTATAATGATCACGGATAGATATTATATTTTTATTTAGTTAACAATTTTTTTAAGTGTAGTTAATGTAACAAAAAATATTGCATATGCTCAAGTACATATTATATTTTTTACTTGATTTTTAAACTTGATTGAATATGTTTTAAAATATCAGTAGTAGTAACAAGTGGATGGATGAGCCGATAGAAACTCATTAACTAAGGAAGCAGAAGTCGGTAGATTCATAAAAAGTTGTGATAAAAAATATAAAAATGATAATAATCACGAATATCATTCAATTCCATTTATAACATATGGAGGAGATGCCTTCTGTCTCCTTCAAATAAAAATAAAATATAACAACTTTGTTTATGGATGGGTGAGGAAGAAAAAGTTTTCTTTTTATGGAAAAAAATAATTAAAAACTCTGAACATTTAATACAGTCATATACAATAGAAATAAACACAAAACCTGAATGGTAGAGGTGTACTGTTACTGGTTAGGTGGAAGTTGAGTTCAATTTATCTTTTTAAATATTTTAACAATTAAATTTCATTGGATTCTTGAGTTGGCTTTATTAATTAATAATCTAACTCCATTCAATTCCATTATATTAGGTTGGGTGGACTTAAAGGAAGAAAAAAATTATTCATTAAGAAAAATGCACCAATATAAATATTTTTTAATCATTATAAGATAGAAAAAATATTATAATATATATATATATATATATATATATATATATATAAATCATACTTATTTATATAGTAAATATAATAAAGGTTTTTTTATAATATTGTTAAACAAATATTAAATATTTATTATTACATCGAATTGAGCTGGATTTTTATAATTTAAAATTCATGATTTCATTATAACTCAATTTTAGTTGAATGTGTTAAATAAAATTCAATTCAAATATCAAAAATATAACTGAGTTTATCGATTCGTTGTAACTTCTTAATACCTTGCTTGGCTAATTAAATTGTTTTGTATATATTTAAGTTACGGGTGAGAAATTATTGCATAGTTGTAATATTTCTTACAAACTGAATATAAGTAAAAAAAAGTTATAAAGTGTGAACTAAAATATCATTATATTTTAGTTATATTATTTTTTATTTTATATATTTTTAAAATGTCTTTTCATATGGTTTTAATGAAATGGAATTTAAAAAAAAAAATACGTAAATGATTAATAAAATTAAATAATTAAAATTAGTTTTGAAATTGGCATAAAACTTAACTAATTTTGAGTATATTCAAAGAACTTAATCACACAACATCAAATTTTTGTGAATCAGGAAAAAAAAATTGAAATTGAAAGAAAAAGAAAGTGGTAGACGATTGTCGTCTTCAATGTTGAATAGTAACCCAACATGCACTTGCTAAGGATACCATAGAAGATGTGACAAAAACGTTAAAAAAATGCAACTTTCAAGGTTAATAATTTTGGTAATGCCACCGACAAATAAAACAAAACAATATATGAACCACAAGTTTTTGAAAATCTTTCTCTCTATCTTCTCCTACACATGCGTCTCTGAAGATTGTTGTCAGTTTCTAACCCTCGTTCTCCCCATTCAAAATCAATCCCACACAATCTATTTGATTATGGTTCCATGAACAAGATAAATATTGAACTTTCTGGTATCATTATTATATAAAAATAAGCAAAGAAAGATGTGAAGTGGTACCTGTTGAGGGACGGAGAATTCAGAGGCTGAAGATTTCCAGAAATGTTGCACAGCTTCGCTTTTCGTGCTGTGTTTTGTTGCGTCCAAATGTTCCAAGTGCAGAGGAGGAAACAGAGCCTCACACATGCTTCTAAGTGATTCCATCTCAGGTGAAGAAAGAGAATGTGTAGTGTGTCTTCTTCCTCCTCTCAGCAAAGGATGACACTCTCTCTTCATCTCTCTCCCTCTGCAAAAACCACCACTCTATGCTATGCAATTCAGTAATCAAGATGTGTTGTATTTATATACACAGAGTGCATGCTTTTCTTCTATCATTAACCAAAGACAGGTAAGAAAAACTATAAAATAAACACTAATATGCTTCCACAAGAGTGTAGTTTCGAATGGAACGCCTTCCATTTAAAACCCTTTTTTTTCCAAAATCAGCTAAGTTGTTTAGATTATTTATTATGAATGTAAATATATATATATAGTATGAATAAATAATTTTTTTTAAATTATAATTAATTTATGTATTCTTTTAAATCTAATTTTATAATATTGTTGAGAATTTAAGTGTGAGTCTAAGTCACACATCAAATAAAAAATGAGAAAGTTGAGACGAAGACTCATAAATTCTTTGTCTTAAGATTTTTGATTAAAAGTGGTGTCAATCTCTTAAAGATGAGTTGGATTAGACTAATGTCTTATTGATATCGCCTATATATCTAACGAAAAAAAGTTCTCACAAATTAAAATTTTGTTTAAACTGTAAAATAAAATTCAGTTTTTGTATTAACTCAATTTAATGTATGTGCTTTATTTATAAAAAAAAAATTATTTCCTTGTATTGTAAAAGTTTATAACTTTAATAAACTCTGTTTTTTTGTTATAAAGGGAAGTTACTATTTTATATTTGATTTCTGAAACTTCCTTCAAGAAAATTTGCATTCTAAAGTAACATAACTAACCCTACCTCAAGTTAAAGGCAGAAGACTGAAATGCATGAATCGGTATAAATTTTAAAATGAATGTTGGCCTATACGCTTGCATAAATATTGAAATAAATCTTAACCACTAAGTCAATCAAATATAGCTTCTTCTTCTTTTTTTCTTGATTTGCACCAACTACCAAAACTATTGTCATGAAGAAGCTGTATTGATTGTTACTGGGTACATGCCAGAACTTTTGGTTAAAATGTTTCTTTCCCTGCTCTTCTCTTTCCATCCAAAGTTAAAACACAAGTATCTATTTAACTTAGTTGAGAAATCCTAATATACATTTAAATTTTATATTAAGTCAAAATAAAAAGATTTAGTATATGCAAAATTGATGAATTTATTATTTAAAATTTTTGAGTAGTGAATTAAATATATGAATCTTCTCGAATCTCATTATTTTTTATTTTTTTGGCCTACTTCTATACGTCATTCTTTAACTATATTTTAACAAGTTTTTGGAAGCGAAGGGCACTCAAGAATTTGTGGCAGTGCAGCAGTGAAAGGTGAAGAAGGCATTTGATGATTGTAGAGGGTCCTGTGGGAGAGGGCATGAATAGTACAGTGTCTTTAGATTCGTTAGCGTACGTAAAATAGCCCCTCCTCCAAAAATAATTAAATAATACCATCTTTTTAAATCAATATCTTAATATATATACATATATATAGTTATAAATTTCACATAAGTTAGATATAAAAATGATTTTTTTTAAATTATATAAATTATTCGAAGTTTATATTACAAAATTAATTATTTGTTTGAATTTATCGTGTTAGATCATTTGTTAATGTATAAATATATATATATATATATATATATATATATATATATATATATATATATATAAGTTAAATTTAAGAATGAATTTGTGTTATTATATTATACATAATATATGATTCGATTTAATTACTCAGATGATACATACTTTGGTATGAGTGTATCAATTTGATAATGATTTTTTTATCCGCATAAGTCAATTTGGTTTTCAAAATTAGAGGTATGAATTTCCTTTTTAAAAAAAATTATGTTTAAAGATAAATTTTGTTAAGTATATATGATTTTGTTGTAAAGAAGTCATCACCATCCTAGATAACATTTATCATATTGAAGTGAAGTTATACATTCATTGTATGACTTTAGTGTTAATTTGAAGTTCTAAGAATCAACAAACACCTCAATTTTAATGAATTACATTTAATCAAGGTTGTGCTTGGACAAGACTAACACGACTTTAAGTCGTGAAGGTAACAGATAACTTCTAAAATATAGAAACACATGTTTTATATGATAACATTTTTTGCCATAATTTTAATATTAATTTTTACATATGTTTATGAAAGTTAATTTTTTTAATCACTATATTCTTTTAACTAATATTAACAGAATTTTCCAATTGATGTCAAACACTTTTTTTTTTACTTAATGTCAACTAAGGTTATATGTAATTCTATTAAAAATTATTTAAGATTTAATTATATTTTTAACTTTAATTATAATTAAAATACTCAAATCAATAGTTAAAATTTAATAAATTCAAATTACTTTATTCAAACAAATTAGTTTAAAAAATAAATAATCGTTTTAACAAAAATCAAATATAACATATTTTATATATATATATATATATATATATATATATATATATATATATATATATATATATATTAGAAATTACTAAATTCTTAATCCAAAGGCCGTAAATGTCACGAATTGTCTTTCCTAACGTTTTAAGATCATCAAGCTTTATATATTTGCCTTTTCTTTATGATTTAATATTATGAGCTTTTATTAGCACAAAATAAAATTGTACAACACTAATTTATTGATCCCAATATTTTCTTTTAAATAGTTGAGGTCCCTACATTTGAGTAGACTGCAGGTCTTTTATAATATAAATTATTTATTCTTAAAAAAAAAACTAATTAGCAGCTTTTAAATTTTTTAAAACAAATTATATATACATATTGACAATTTGGGTAGAATGAACTATAGAAGAGAAGGAAAAGACTGTGTGTATTAATTGCACCCATGTTGTTGCCCAGAATTGAGTGAAGTTGTACTTTGAAGAAGTAGAGTTTAAATAAGTGTGAACAATGCAAGAGCTTTTCATTAAAATCCTCTTCATACACCAATCAATGAAACACCACCAAACGGGTATGTATATTTAAATCAATCATTGATTCTCCCATGCCCTTTTATATTGGTCAAATAAAGAGAAAATAGTATATTGTCAAAACGGGTAATTTGACTCGAGCTGGCTTGACTTACAACGGGTTGATCATTTAGTGAGTTAATCCAATCTGTCTCACTTAGTAATAAGTCAAACAAATTTCAACTTGACTCAACGTAGATTGGTGGGTTAAATGGGTTGGCTCACGGGTTCATTTAATTCAAAAATACAACTTTTTTACTTTTTTTTAGTCAAAACTAGATTATAATTCTAATTAAAATCTAAATAAACTTTAATACAATCCAAATACAAACCAAAATCACAAAAATACGAAGTCCAATTTAACAAAAGAACACTTGTGTAACCCTTTATTTGCGGGTTGGTAAGCCAACCCGGCTCACTACGGATTCAACCCGGGTGTGTCAGGTTAAAAATTAACCTATATCGAAATTTGTAAAAAAATTTCAACTCAACCCAACCCAAACTTGTGATGAGCCGAATTGACTTGCGGATTCCAACCCATTTTTACACTTAAAAAATAGAAAATCTATTTTGATGTTATATGAATATAATGATCCTTTATTACTACCATAGCTACTCCTGTAGCCACATTTAAAAGTGAGTTGTGCACTTTATTTCTTTCAACAAATTTTACCAATTTGTCGCACTCTCTTTAATGTGAACACCTAGTTAATACGTTGCAGACACACATCATATGAAATGGAAAAGAAACTATGTCACTATTCTTTCAACTCACTATTATGTTCGAAATATATACGTTTCAATACGTGAGAATGGATCGAAAATCCTACATTTGATTACAAATATGATAAATTTATAACGCATAAATGAATACAGCTTTATCTTATGATATACTTTTATAAGATTAAATTATATTTAAAGTTCTCATTATTTGTTAACACACGCTTCTCATTATATTATCATTAGACTTGAAGCATGACACAAGTTTCTCACTTTAATTTGGCTTTGCTTTATATATATATATATATATATATATATATATATATATATATATATATATATATATATGTGTGTGTCATGATATATTATCTATGTAGATACTAACAACATTTTAATTTGATAAAAGAGCAAATTAGAAATATTAAAATTAAGGAAATAATTGAAAGAAGTTACGTAAAGGATTATGGTTCTCATCTGTAAGGACAATATGTATTATTATTTTTGTTCATTTCTCTTCCTCTTCGTAAGAAGAGAAAATCAAGAGAAAACCTTCAGGTGTCCTATAGATAGAAGATCAGGTACCACTCGTTCATCTACATTATTTTTAATAACTAATCAGGTATGCTTTCGCATTTTGCTCTTAATATATTGGGAATAATTTATTGTATGATATGATTTGATGTTCTTTATGATTGGTATGTCAATATGCATAATCTAACACCTCCATGACAATTCCATCAGAGTGCTACTGGCACACTTTTTTAGCAATTATTTTAAATTGGCTAACATTTATCAAAAAAATTAAAAAAACATAAGAGACTTGTTAGCATATGTCCATATTGTAGGTTTGTGTTTTTTAAACCATTTTAAGGTATTTATAATTCTCTAATATTGGATTTGTATCATGTTCTGTTCATTGCTTCCACTGTGTGCTTCATTTTTTTATTTTTGTTTTATATTTGATTTGGTTATGACGACTTGTTAAGATGATTATTTTTTGTGTATTAATGTACACATGTTGTTCATGTTGTCAGTGAGTCTATTTTAGCTCCCACAATAGTTCATAAGGGTATTGTTCTTTGTTTTCTCATGTCTTTGGGGCATTCAGTTTCAGTTTCTTTTGCTTTCTTCTACGTCGTCTTTAAACTTGCGTGCCTATTGTGATGTGGATTGGAACATGATCGCGCCATGACTTCGACTACCTGTCAGATTATTTGGCTACGTTGGTTACTTGCAGATATGAGTGTCTATTTGAAAGATTTTGTGCCTCTACATTTTGACAATAAAAGTGTTATTCATATTACTTGCAACTCTGTTTTTCATGAACGAACTAGCATATTGAAACAAATTGTCCTTTTACTCGTTATCATCTTCAACTTGACAATATATCTTTATCATTTGTTCATCAAGTCGTACTTCATTTTACGCTTTCATTTTTTATTTTACAAACTCTCAATGGATTTTGTTATAGCATTGTGAGCTTGAAGGAGTGTTAGCATAGATTCATGTTTTGGGCCTATTGACTTGTGACTTCTAAGATTAGCTTTGTGTGTATTTGTTTGTTTTTTACAATACTACACAATCCTCTTCTTCATATATTTATTTGTTTTCTACAATACTGTCATGATTAAATAAGTTATGAAATCCACCAAATTTTGTGATAATAAATTTCAATTATAGAAATATGTTTTAATAAATATTGGGGGCTTCTCCCTGCACCTCCAAACATTCTCCTGTACCCTCAATAATTACCCTTTTGACCCTAATCAAAAGTATGAAACGGATTTCAAAATTCGTTTCATAAATTTTCATGTTTTTTTATGAAATGAATTTCGGAATCCGTTTCAAAAAAGTATGAAACGGATTCTGAAATCCGTTTCACAAAAAAAATAATTTGTGAAACGAATTTCGGAATCCGTTTCAGAAATGTATGAAACGGATTTCAAAATCCGTTTCACAAAAAAAAATTAAAATTTGTGAAACGGATTTCAGAATCCGTTTCAGAAATGTATGAAACAGATTCCGAAATCCGTTTCACAAAAAAAAATTGTGAAACGGATTGTTTCAGAAAAGTATGAAATGGATTTCAAATTCCATTTCAGAAAAGTATGAAACGGATTCCGAAATCCGTTTCTAGAAAAAAAATTAAAATTTGTGAAACGGATTTCGGAATCCGTTTCATACTTTTCTGAAACAGATTATGAAATCCGTTTCACAAAAAATATATTAAAATTTGTAAAACGGATATCGAAATCCGTTTCAGAAAAATATGAAACGGATTCCGAAATCCGTTTTTAAAAAAAAATTGAAATTAAAAACGTGGTTGTCGTTAATATCGCTGAGGGAGGGGTCAAAGTGTGGCGAAGGAGGTTGAGCTGGGGGAGGGTTGGGGGAGGCCCATGGAGAGGGCAGGGAAGTGGGTGGAGGAGGCGATGAGGAAGGCGACGTCTTCGCCGGAGGGGCAGGAGGGAGAGGAGAGGATGGAGAAGGAGAAGCGGGAGGAGAAGAAGGCGGTGGAGTTGGTTTGGGGGTGAAGAAAACAGAGAGTCAAAAGAGTAATTATTGGAAATACAGGAGAAGGTTTGGGGGTTGCAGGGAGAAGCCCCCTAAATATTTTATGACAGAATTTATTATTGGCTGCAAGTTGGCAACACCGACGATGGACCAAAAGAAGGAAGGTCCGAAAGGGCGGATTGATGGGCTTTTGTTAAAAAATATCCTTGAGGTATTATTTTCTTCTGCACCTCAATGTTGTTTTTTGCACCTTTATAGGATGTGTAAAAATAAAATGTCATAAGTCTATGGCATGTTTTTCTACGTCTTATTTTGCCGTTGTCCTTCCAGTTGTATCTTATTTGAGTCCTATGTCTTTTATCTCTCAAGTTTTTTCCACTTTAATTGTTATTCAAAAAGTAATTTTAAAATTATACAAGTATTAAAAAAAACTGAAACATCAAGGTGAGAATTTTTATATTTATAAGAATGTATAGAAGATGAATACGACTTCAAAAGGAATCCATAGCCTTTGCTTAGTCAAGTTATCTCACTAATATAATTAAAAATTGCATTCAATGCAAATGGTATTTTATATTTTTAGGCCAAGTAAATTATGATTAAATGACTTACAAGTCAAACGTGTTTGAGATATTTCGGCAATTTAGGTTAATGTTTAGACACATAGTATCTACCTTCGAATATTATTTACTATAATAATGGTTTTACATCTCTATAAATATATACTGACATTATATATATAAATTTTACATAAAAAGTCTTTATCGCGAGTATTTATCAATGATCAATAATATTCAAGTTTATTCAAATTTCTTTTTCTTTTTTTAAAAAAAAAAGTAGGCAATGCATAAACAGTGGCTTGATTTTTAATAAACATTTAAAAAAAAAACGTTAAAGCATTACGTGGCACTCAGAGGCGACCATAGAAAAAGTCACACCTCTTTCTGTCAGCGTGTTCCATTCAGACCCCGTTCTTCTGTGTTTGGCCTGTCTTTCTCACCCAAATCTCAATCACATACCTTCTACAAAAATCTCTTCCAAATTCCACACTTTCCCATTCCCAAACCCACCCTTTCTTCATGGCTTCCCTCAACCTTCTTCCCCACCCTCCACCCTTTTCTTTTTCCTCTTCTTCCTTTCACAGATTCCGATGCAACACTCTTCTTCTCGCGCCAAAACTTTCCCAGCGCAGGCCTTCTTTTCTGGTCAAATCTGCCGTGGGCGTGGCTGAACCTGCTGCATATTCTTCCGGCTACGCTGGGGACACTTCTGATTCCATCTCCTCTCTGAAGCTGAATCTGCTGGTGAGTCGGCATCTTAGGATTGTGGTTTTAGTTATGGTTATGTTTGTTATGGTTGAGTTGAGCATTAAATAAGTGCAGAGTGCTGTTTCTGGGCTGAATAGAGGTCTTGCTGCTAATGAAGATGATCTGCGAAAGGCTGACGGTGCGGCTAAGGAACTTGAGGCTGCTGCAGGACTTGTGGATCTTTCCGATGGTCTTGATAAATTGCAAGGAAGATGGAAACTCATATATAGCAGTGCATTCTCATCTCGAACTCTAGGTGGTAGTCGCCCTGGACCTCCCATTGGAAGACTCCTTCCCATAACTCTTGGACAGGTTTCTTCACTTCCCAACCAAATTCTAGTTCAAGACCTCTTTATATCCATTATTTTTGCCTTATCTCTTTCTCAATGTGATGTGAGACCTAACACTCTACTTCCTCTTATTCGAAGATGTCTTGAAAGGACTTTATAGTTTCAATACCAATCACTAGGATAGACATTTCTGAATTTACGTTATGGCTCAATTCAACCCCAAAATTTATGCCACAATAAGGTTACCCCCATTTATATACATCTCTAGTGGGGATCTCTAACAATGTTAGACTTTTACAGATTATGATATATTTTCTTGTTTATTTTCTTGTCTGTGCTATGCATCTGCGTTTGTTTACAATCTCAGCAAGTGTTTTCCAATTACTAGTTATGTTATGCATAATATTTATAGCATTCATGCATTTTTGTGTTGATAGGTTTTTCAACGCATTGACATCTTAAGCAAAGATTTTGATAACATAGTGGAGCTTCAGTTGGGTGCTCCATGGCCACTACCACCCCTTGAAGTAACAGCCACATTGGCTCACAAATTTGAACTTATAGGTTGGTTTTATGTTTCATGCTTTTGCAGTATTGTACAGTCCTGAGAGTGGCTTTTAATGTTTTGTGGTTTGGCAAATGTCCCAGGATCTTCAAAGATAAAGATAGTATTTGAGAAAACCACTGTGAAGACAGCTGGGAATTTAGCACAGTTGCCACCATTAGAGGTGCCTCGAATTCCGGATGCATTGAGGCCTTCTTCCAATACAGGAAGTGGTGAATTTGAAGTTACATATCTTGACTCAGATACCCGCATCACAAGAGGGGACAGAGGCGAGCTAAGGGTCTTTGTGATTTCTTGAGTTTTTTCTCAATGCAAACCTCAGTTTTTCATCTTCTTGTCTTCTTTTTTTCTTTATTCTTGATACTATTTGTTCATAGTTCCCCAAAATTGTAAACAAGAATTTATGAACGGAAGTAAACACCACTGTAACATGTATTTACGGATGGAATGGAACTAAACCTTCTACGTAAATCCAAGTTTAAATGTAACATATTTCTTTCTTAAGGAATAACTGTTTACACGTCATTCAATTATGGACATTTGAGAGAGTTTCATTTCAGGTTTAGACTCTATTCACCTTGATAGACCATAACTAAAACATCCTTTAGGCAATCAAATTCAAATCCATTCTTTTACAGCTTAAAATTTAAAGAAAAATATTTTTAGAGAAACGACAAATTAAAAATTGATTTGCATTGTTTCAACCTGATGCTTCTTTGCCCCAGTGTAGTATTCTTTGGAATCGTTATGGCCCTGATGTTTGGGGCATGTCTTTAAATTCATGATCATGACCTATTTGGCTATTTCATCTGTCTCTTATTTTGGGGGTAAGGGCATTATATCTTAAATTCAAAAGTCCATCTTAGATGTTTTTTGTGAATTAATCATGGAGTTTGCATTTAATTAATTATATTAATATTGGTTGCTTATATGATACATTGAATTCATTGATATTTGCATATCAATTTTTTTGTTCAAGAAACCTCAACGTCTTGCAGCAACGATTTCGTTTCTTATTAGAAATCACATGGAAATGAAACATATAGATTTTGTTTGAAACAGCATATGATGAAATCTATGGCATATACATTTTATTTGAAACAATAATTGTACATCTAGAAGATTATAAAATCAAGAATGAGGGTGGAATAATTTACAGAATTTAATGAGATTTTGGATTTGTGATGGTCTTAACATTCTTTTAAGACTTAGTTGTGATTGTGATGCTTCCGTGGCTAGTCAGATCATGAAATATAGTTCATTTTCATTTCAAAATCATTACAAAAATTTTAAGTTATATTATTTTTGAAGTTATTAATCTTCTTTCTAATAAGGACAAGGACAGTAATTAGAGATGACAACGGATCAGAGCGGACACGTATAGTGTCTACCTGTAACCCGATTCGCAAGAAAAATATCAATCCATTACCTGTTTGTTTACTTGTCAGGTATCTGTTTAAAAATTACATGTAATTTTTTTTAAAATTCGCAGATACACGTGGATACCCGCATACCCACGAATATTTAGAAAAGATATATATTTTATAATTTTTTAAATAAAATTATAAAAAAATAATATAAATTAAATTAAATTATAATTATAATTAAATTTAACCTAATAAAATATATTTCTAATTAAATTTAACTTAATAAAATATAAATTAAAATTTAATTTTAATTTTTTGCGGGTAACGGGTAGCCGCGAGTACAGATAATATGATACCCAATCCCAACCCATTTATAAGCTAGTATTAAAATATCTGCTACCTGCGAGTAGTAACTATCCGTCGCAGATACCTCGGGCACGAATATTTTTGTCATCCCCAAGGATAATGAAACTATTAAGATTGATATAACTAAGGGTTTTGATACCATTAATTGATATTTCTTAATTCAAGTCATGGGTTCATTTGACTTTCATTTAAGAACCTAATATGACAATTTTCATATATTAATTGACTTAAGGTGAATATTATGATGCAACTAGGATTTATCCTATTTTAGCTATGTGGTAGCATTTTTTGAGAAAGTTTGGTGAATATGTGGGGTGGTATTTTAGTTTTTAAGAGTACAAACTTATATTTATCACCACTCATGCTTTGAAGCATGCTTGGAAGAAACACTTTTAGAGAGTTTGGTTGGAGAGTAATTTTACGTCAATTTGTCATAATTTATTGGATCAACGAATGATTCTTTACGATGTTAAAAAGAGATGAATTGATGCTTGTACTTTTATAAATATATTCAAAGTAATATAAATATTAAATTTAACCTAATAAAATAAAATAATATAATAAAAAATTGAGACTAATACCAGCTCCAATGTTTTCGTAATTACCCATAAAATTATTAAATATTTTCAAACACTTTTTTTTTTAATTTCACATTAATTATTTTGGTCATTGTTTATAACTTCGCCCGAGCTACAATGACACATGTTACTTTATTTAACGTCATTGCAGTTTAAAATGTAACATTGAGCAGCAATAAATTGAAATCCATATTCATCGTGCTAATTTGAAATGAAATCAATACAATTAGGAAAGAATTATAAAAATAATCTACGATAAAATAGTAAAGGGATTGTAATGTCTCAATTTAATAGAATAAATTTAATCAAATAAAATATCATATGTTTATGGTATAAAATAGAGTACCGACATAAAGTATATAAGAGTCAACTATTACAATTATCCATAATATACTGAAAGGAATACTCAAAGACACAACACAATACCTTGAACATAGATTAAACCTGAAATAGTGGGAAATTAAAATATCTAGTTCATAAGGAGAAAGGTTCAACAATGAGTAGCAAAGAAACCAGGGAGCCTAATTAAACAACAACATCTTCTACCACTCTCATGCAACATACAACCAAAGAATAATCATAAGGGTTATCACCCAACCACACACACACAAGGTTAATCCCATCCCAAACACATCCCCAGACTAGGATCTCCTACCACACTCACCACATAATTCATTATACTCTATATGAGTGTGTGTTGGGTTATATATATTTTCATATATATGGTTTGTGGTTCCATATGATTATACGACATTAGTCTTACACATATAAGACCTTTGAACCATTTTAACCCCAAAACCTTAAGGCAATGGTGTTATGAGTTTTTATTCTTATATAGTGTTTAACTTTGTCTATTCTATCCAATGTGGGACTTTAACTACAAGAAATCTGTTAATTACCGACGAATTTGTGTTGATATCGACGGATCTTGACCGTCGATAATAGCTATTTTTTTTGTAGTGTTTGACTCACACTTGGACTATTTCCAACAATCTCCCCTTAAGGGTGAGTCCCTTTTGGACTATTCCCAACAGTGTGAACGATTATCAGAGTTCAGAATACCTTCTTTTATCTAGACATCTCTTATATCAAGGCATACACTAACCACACAATTACCAAAAATTTCTCTTGAAACTTTTTCATCATCAACACTCCACATTTTATTTCAGAACATTATCATCACAAGCTAAACACATCAAGTACAGGTCAAAAACAATGTCATATCATTCATGCATAGCTTCATACATCATATTTTTAACATTAACCCAGTCAATCACAAGTTAAAATAAGGAATTAAAATTCTGCAGCAATTCTCGCTTAAGCTAGACTAGTCTCGCTTAAGCGATAGACTGATCTCACTTAAGCTAGACTGGTCTCCCTTAAGCTAGACTGATCTCTCCTAAGCTAAAATTCGAACAGAGAACAAAGTGAAATTCTGCCTATTTTCGCTTAAGCTAGACTGATCTCGCTTAAGCTAGAATGACAGATTTTCACTCATTTCAGTATGCAAAAACCCAAAATCCCAAACAACAAACATCAAAATAGCATTTTAAGCACGAATCAAGACCAAAAACACGCAAGACACTTAGAAAAAAACATTAAAGTCATAGCTTCCCTTACCTTGACAAAAGTTATTGTAAAGGGGAACCCTAAGAGGAAGAAACACTAGAACCTGAAACTGCTTAAGGAGTTAGAGGAAGAATGTTCGGTGAGCTCGAAGTAGGAGTTTGCACTAGCCCTAGCTTTGCTTCTGCTTGAATGGGTATAAACAACTAAGTTAGAGAAGAACAAAACAAAACTGTGAAGAGTAAAGAAATTTGGAGGATGAGCTATGGTAGAAAAGCTGAATAGTTTTTCTAAAAGGCCAAAAGCAAGAGGGCTGACTTGGGCCTCATCACTTAGCCTGGGCCTAACTCAAGAGGTAAAAAGTGGGTCTCACAAGTATAATTACTGATTTAATCTCCTAATTTGTTGGTTTGGTTCGATTTCGTTTTTTTATTATTGGTTTGTTCAATTTAGTCTTCCAATTATTTAAAAATGTTCAATTTGGTCATCTTCATTAAGTTGGAGTTAACACTATACAAGACACGTGTCAAGCCGTGAAATTTTTAATTTTTTATTAATTTTTTAAAAAAATTTATTGTAAGAAATAACATAGTTTAAGTATTTAGGTGAAGTAATTTGATTTATTTATTCAAAAAAATTAGCGTAACATGTATGTATAAGTTATAATTAAGCTTATTTAAGAATTTAGTATTAAATAGGAGAGTATTTAAAAATAGTTAAAAACTAGTGATACTAAATTGAACAAAAAATTTAAATAGAATAATAAATTTAAAATAACTATCACCATTGTCACATGCCACGACGGTAAATTGTCACGTGACACGATAGTAACTTGACACGTGACAATTTATAATTTTTTAGAAAAATAAATTAAAAAAGTAAATAAATAAATAAAAATTTCATGATTTGACACATGTTCTGTACGAATACGGTATTAATTCTACCTTACTAGAAATGACAAAATTGAATTCATTTAGATAAATGAAAGATTAAATTGAACCGAACAATAATAAATAATAAATTCAACTAAAAGAAAAATAAGAGAATAAATAAGTAATTATATCAATAGTAAATGCAAAATAAGGGTTATGTTCAAGTTTCATTTCTGAAGAAGATCCAATCCAAGAGCTGAACGTCCAAATTTTTATTTGGAATCGTTTTGCGAGTTACTTATTTTAGGTCATTTTCATTTTGTCCCGTGAAAAGATAAATTGAAACACATATAGACGTTGTAAACTGTAACGGCTACATTTTGTTTGAAATTTCAAAACCCTCGGTTGTTTCTTCTTTCTCTACCGAATATTTTCATTTTCTTCATTTCCATATTCTACCTCTTCTTGCGGTATTCTTTCTCGTTTGTGATACAAAATTAGATCGCAGATTCAACCCGAGAAGTCAATTCAATCTTTCTTCTCAATTCTTTCTTCTCATTTCAATCTTTATTTCTCACATTCAAATTTTCCACTATGGCTCCAACCCCTTCTTCCAAACAAAACTACTCCACCCAGATGAAGACTCCACAGTCCAAGCACCGACTCAACTTCCATGGCCCCAAATCAACACCGCAAGTACACCCTTCTCCCAACCCGAATTGCGCTGCAAACAAGGAACCCCCTCCTGAACACCCAATTGAAGTAATTGCCAGAATCCGTGATTACCCAGATCGAAAGGATAAGCCTTTATCTGTTCTTCAAACCAGTTCCAACTCGAGTTCTATCCGGGTTCGAGCTGATTTTGGGTACCGGGACTTCACCCTTGATGGGGTTTCTTTGGCTGAGGAAGAGGCCCTGGATGTGTTCTATAAGAAATTTGTGGAGTCGAGGATCAATGGGGTTAAGCTTGGGGACAAGTGCACCATCATGATGTATGGACCAACCGGTTCTGGGAAGAGTCACACCATGTTTGGGTGCTCGAAGCAGGCAGGGATTGTGTATAGGTCTCTCAGGGACATTCTTGGAGATGGGGATAATGCAGATGGAGATTCTGGGGGTGATTCAAGAGAAGAGCATCTCGGGTTGGGGACTTTTGTTCAAGTCACTGTTTTGGAGATTTACAATGAGGAGATTTATGATCTGTTGTCCACCAATGGAGGAGGTGGGGGAGGAGGATTTGGATTTGGCTGGCCTAAGGGTGGTAGTGCTTCAAAGGTAATACAATCCATGTTACTTCGTCACTTTTTTTGGCTCGTGTCTGCAGGTTTATGTGATCCTGATTTTATCTGAGAACTGTGACTTGTCTTTAGGATTTCTACTTGGGTTGCTTTCATTGTATACTCATGAAATTTTCATCATGTTACTTGGAAAAAAGAAAACTTACTTTCAGGGCTTGTACGAAATTGGCTGGCTAAACATTTATTTTTTGGCTCATTTGTTCTCAATTTTTGGTGGACTGTGTGTGTGCTACTCTCTAAAGAAGGGTTTGTGAAACTTTTCTTTCCCCAGAAAAAAGTTCCGGTTGTTGGTATTCTTTTTCGGCAAAAAAATAAAATAAAATCCCTTGAAAGGAAAAACATGCTATCTAAAATTTTGTAACACTTTTTTTATGTTCCCTTTCAAAGCATAAGGAACTGATTGCCTAGTGGAATTTAATTTCGGATTGTAACTCATTAAACCAGTGGTATTTTTCTCTTAGATCATCATGGTCATTATCCGCATAATGAAACAACTATCAATTTTTGTTTTCCAAAATAAAATTGTCTGTCATTTACAGATGTTAGTTTTGGAAGTATTAGCTGAACATTTTTGATTTGATCGTCTGTCACTGACATATGGACGGCGTCCTTTCTTTCTTTTCCTTTTGTACTTGTAGGTGAAACTTGAAGTGATGGGGAAAAAGGCCAAGAACGCTACCTATATATCTGGAAATGAAGCAGGGAAGATCTCAAAAGAAATTCAGAAAGTGGAGAAGCGGAGGATTGTTAAAAGCACACTTTGTAATGATAGAAGTTCCAGAAGTCACTGCATGGTATGATAGCATTCAGGGAAGGTTCTGATTAAATTTTTTAAGCCCCTTTTATTGGCAATTGATTACATATCTTCTATTTTGACCAGGTAATCCTTGATGTCCCAACTGTGGGAGGGCGACTAATGCTCGTAGACATGGCAGGATCAGAAAATATCGAACAAGCTGGTCAAACTGGATTTGAGGCCAAAATGCAGGTAATCTTTTTGCCCTTTTCATTTTCTTTTTCTGAATGATGTAGTTCTCTACTGATTCTACTGGCAATGAAATTTTAGACTGCAAAAATCAATCAAGGAAATATAGCGCTGAAGAGAGTGGTGGAGTCCATCGCAAATGGTGATTCACATGTACCGTTTAGGGACAGCAAACTTACCATGCTTCTGCAGGTAAATATTATTGTCTTTCTTTATATTATTGTCTTTCTTTTCTAATTCAGTGAAATGTAGATTCATGTTCTTATTGATGCAATTCGAGTATTTCTTCTACCTTTCCTTTTTAAGGATTCCTTTGAAGATGATAAGTCAAAAATTCTTATGATACTGTGTGCAAGTCCTGATCCTAAGGAGATACACAAGACAATCTCTACACTTGAATATGGGGCAAAAGCAAAATGCATAGTCCGTGGTCCTCATACTCCAGTGAAGGATGACGAATCCTCTTCTGCTGTCATTTTGGGATCAAGAATTGCTGCAATGGATGAATTTATCTTGAAGCTACAAATGGAAAACAAGCAAAGAGAGAAAGAGCGTAACGAAGCGCACAGAAAGCTTTTGAAGAAAGAAGAAGAAATTGCTGCATTAAGAAATAAATTGAACCTGGCAGAAGAAAAAGGAACTCCGCCAAGTGAGGAGGAAATTAACTTGAAGGTAAATGAACGCACTCGGCTTCTAAGACAAGAGTTGGAAAAGAAGTTGGCTGAGTGCCAAAGAATGACCAACGAGTTTGTTGAATTGGAGAGGAAGAGAATGGAGGAGAGGATGCTGCAGCAGCAAGAGGAAGTTGAAACTCTGAGAAGGAGATTAGAGGAAATTGAGTTGCAGCTATCTTGTTCAAGGCAAGGGGGGAATAGTGAGGAAAATGAGTCAAAAGACATGGAATCAAGTGGGTTTATGAAAAGACTATTGCGCGTTTACAAGAGTGAGGAGGATCCTGGAATGGTGAAGTCGATGGATTTGGACATGGATGATCAAGAACCCCTTGGCCGTGAAGTGAACATCGTTGGAGGAGTTATGTGTAGGACTGATTACAATGTTAAGCAGCAAGACTTTTCAAACCTACCTTGTCCAAATACTTTGAATGGTGGAAAAGATGATGCTCATAATTTTGCACCCAACTTTGGCCAAAGGGTATGCCTTAGTACAGTATATGAGGAAGAGGGTGAAGGAGATGAAGACAAAGGGGGTGATGAGGAAGTAGAGAAAGAAGTGATAGAAGAAACCAAGGTATGTAGTGTTGAAAAGCCAAGTGCTGCAGGCTCCTTGGCAACATTAAATCTGTCGAACACAAGTCCAAAGAAAGACGATTGTTGTATCAATGTGGATGACAAAGATCTTGGGCCTTCTAGACTACTGAGAATTCAAAACATATTCACTCTTTGTGGCAATCAAAGAGAGTTGTCCCAGCACATTGGAACTCCACTTCCCACGAAAAAGATAACTGGTGAAAATTTCGAGTTTTCTCCTTCCAAGACAACTGACAAGGATTCCGTTTTCAAGATCTCTAACAAGGAGAACTTCGAGCCACAAAATGTTCTGGGAAATTAGCTCCGATTGTGTCTGTACTGGAAAACGAAAAATTTGTACAACATATGATGTTTCCCGCTGGAAACGTGACTACATTATCTAACCTTTTGGTATCACTTCTGTCTTTTTGCGGTTTTCATCGGTCTGTAGTTTGTGTACAACTTTGTTCTATAAGTAGTATATCTGTCTCCCATTCTTTGTGTTATTTATTCTGTTTGATTTGCAAAGTCAGTTTATAATAGAAGCATTTATATGATCTTCCAATGGTTTCTAGGTTCAAAATCAATTTTACCTCACAAAAGTTCATATTTTGATAATCAATTCCTACCACCCCATCCATGCACACAGAAGCTAATTTTGCACGAAATACTTTAATAGATAAGGTGCACTTTATACGAATATGAAAAATTGTTACATGTTTTGGTAACAATTGAATCCAGAGAGGATCCAAAATAGCCAGTGACACTATTACAAAAAAGGAGGAACTGAACAAAATGAAAGATAAAAAGTTGACATTGAATTGAAGGGACTGAAGTCGTGGTCAGAAAACCAAGCAGGATTGGTTTATACTTAGTATGTATACGTATGCGGTAGTTGATAATGGATGATGATTAATGTCTGGCCCCTGAAATCTCTCTCTAAACTGAATCTGCTGCTGGTCCACACTAGGGAAGAAGCCATTGTCTCATCTCTTTGACGGTTTCACTCTGTCTTTTCTATTGAGGCGCAGATTCTGAGAACGGGAAGTCAGTTAAGGAACCCCCCTTCGACTGTCTTCGTCCTCGTGGCGCCCTCCTCGACGAACCTTCTTTGTCGTCCGACGACCTCCGAACGGACCCACCCTCCTTGTCCTCAGACGACGTCTTCGACTTCCTGCGGGGTTTCGACGATGCCGGGGGCTTGTCATCTTCCGATGATTGACGGTTCGACTTTTTAGACGTATCCGAGGACTGGCTTTTGCGGCTCGGCTTGGATCCCTCCGTCGAGCTCTCTCGGCTCGGAGAACTCATCGTGGATTGGTTCTCAGAAGAGCGAGCCCTTGACTTTCGGCCTCGCTTCCCCTCTTTGCTAGTAGCATCACTACCTTTGCTAGTAGCATCACTACTTTTGCTAGCAGCATCACTACTTTTGCTTGCAGCATCACTATTGTTACCTTTGCTATTAGCATCGCTATTATTATCTGCATCATTCACCATTATCATAATACCATCACTTACCGATCTATAATATATATACATAATATGAAATTATTAACGATCCAACCTTCAGATGTGGCCTTCACAGAGGGCTTCGCCACTGTTCCAGACGAACCTTCTGATGGTTCTTTGAACTCAGTTAGCTGCACAATTTCACGTTAGTTAATCCAATTTTTCACATGAAATCATTTTTTTTTGCGGAATTGAAGCAGAGAAAGGAGAATGTACCCAGCTAGGTTGACTTGCTTTCGCGTTCTCGGCCCCAATGTGTGCCAAATGCTTTACGTCTGTTGGAAACCCAATCTCTATCTGCTGCTTTTCATCCTCCTCATCTGCAATCAATTTTATTCTTCGTGTGTTCAACAATTATATCGATAAACTTAAGCATTGATATCTGATAGGAGAGAAGAATGTGGTTACCAAATATTTGGGATATGTATCTGAGCCCTTTGAGGAGGCCTTTAACCTGGCCTTTCACCTGGCCTTTCACCGCGCCGGACGACGTCATTATGGGGGCTTTTAGATCTATTTTGGCGTCTCAAAAGTTTAACCTCAAAATTTATTATAGTTCTCCCGCTCCTCAATGGAACCAGCTACAAATTTCTGAAACCAAACACGGATCATACCATAAATCTTCTTCTTTTTTACCATCGATCTGTTTCGTTAGAAAAAAGAAGAAGAAAAGTACCTGATCACCTCCCGGAAAAATCCTTGCTTGAATCAATCGTTCGTATGATGCCCTCTCTCTCAGTTTGGCAATGAAAAACGAATGAATGTTCAAAGCAGGGACAAAAATGTTTTGGAAGGTTTTCCTGTTGTTGATTAGATGTTATCGAGCATCCAACCGAAGCAGAGAGAGAGAGACTTCAGGTTGGAATACTCAAAATTGTTGAACAGAGGCACTTGATTTTGATCTACCGCCCCCCCTAATGGTGGTCAGGCAAATCAAAACCAGTAACTCAAATTATTTTTTGATGCAAGGCCAGACAGGTTACGTTGTAGTTTTCATCTCCGTGCTCTAAATTTGGCATAAATCTATGATACCTGTTTTAGTTCAACTGCGACAATGACGGATTCAAAACCACAATCGTATGGTGTGTGTCACTTTGGTCAACCTTAATAAAAACTAAAATAAATATAAAGCTATTAACAAAGATTCAGAGAACATTCGGGGTTGTTTTTCAGTTCTGTTGTCTTTGACTTTGCTTTCTTTTCCATGCTACAAAAAACGAACGAAGCAGAACCGTTGGGAGTTTCCAACTGCCATTTTTTTTTTCCTTATTATAGTAAATATGACTCTTTTGGTTTCATTTATCATTAATTTCTGTTTTATTTCTGATCTCCCATTTTTTTCTAAAACATGGTGGAATGAATGGGTGTGCATTTGATTAGATAACTAAATTAAGTGTTCATCTAATAAAATTTAATTTCATGCAGCAAGGTTGATTATGATTTTAATTATAAGAATAAATTTAAAGGAGCTTGTTATAATAAGCAACTAGGGTATAGCCCGTTTAGTTTGAGATTCTTTTCATTTAATAATTAATTAAAAGAGAAAGTTAGAGTAAATATATTTTAAAAAAATAAAGTTAAAAAAACAATTTTTTATCGAAGGAAACATAAAAAAAGTTAAGAAAAAAAAACATTAAACTTGAAATCATTAAAAATGTTTATTTTATGAGCTTTACTCCTGTTTTTCCTTTTCCTTTTTATTTAAATTCCTAAAAACTAACAACTCTCTACTTCAATAAGTTAAAACATGTTTGTCTGTAAACTTAAAAATCAAAATTTCAATATTAAAGTTTTTTTTAAGCTTTACTAAACGAGGTAGAAATACTTGTTAAAATAAACTGGAAGAACTATAACTGATTTTTTTAAACCTAAATAATTTTTTGGTTGAATTACTTGTATAATACCAGTTTGGGGCTAGTGTGTCAAATAAGTACCCGGTTTTAAAATAGTGTCAATTGCATCCCAACTTTTGAAAATTGCTTCAATTAGGTCCCTTTCAGACAGTTAGTCAACGTGTCACATGTCAATCTGTTTTTTTTTGTTTTTTTGTTAAATTTAATTTTTTGTGTCAAGTCCCTATGTGTGACATGTGGCATTGTCAGTGTCACGTGACATTATAATGCCACGTGTCAGTGTCACTATCAGATGTCATTGTGTTGATTTCGATTTAGTCCTCATATATGTCTTTTTGTTTCAATTTAGTACCTAAGTATGTGTATCTGATTCAATTTTGTCCCAATTTTTTTTTAATAATAAAATATTTTTGTAATCCATTTTTTATAAGATTGGAAATAATTAAGTATAAATATATTTACAAAATTAAGTACTAATATTTATAATGTTTCTCTCAATTTCAGACCAAATTTATTATTTATATAAATGTTATACTAATATTTTTTATTAAAAACGACTTTTTAACATATTACTTTATTAATTACTTTTTTATTAAGTACTCATGTTTTGTTAATTTTTTTTTTCAAAATAGAACAATATTGTGTCTTACTAATTTTAAATCAAAATTTCTATTGGTATGAATGTTATACTATTTTTTTTTTATTAAAAATGACTTAATAAAATGACTTTTACCACTAAATTTTAATATAAATATCAAATACTTAATTTTTGTAAAACTTTTATACTTAATTACTTTTAATTTTATAAAAAAATATTTTAATTATTAAAAAATATTAGGTCAAAATTGAATCAAATACACATAAGTAGGTACTAAATTGAAACGAAAAAACATAAATAGAAACTAAATCGAAAACAACACAATGACATCTGATAGTGATACTGACACGTGGTATTGCAATGCCATGTGGCATTGACAATGTCACGTGTCACACACAGGGACTTGACACGTGGCATTTTTAAATTTTTTAAAAAAAAAATTAAAAATTAAAAATTAAAAATTAAAAAAAATTAAAAAAACCACATATTGACACGTGGCATGTTGACTAACGATGTTAGTCAACTCTGTCTGAAAGTGATCTAATTGAAGCAATTTTCAAAAGTTATGATACAATTGACATTTTTTTAATACCGAGTACCTATTCGACACACTAGTCTCAAACTGGATACTATACAAGTAATTAAACCTAATTTTTATAACTATTTCACATACCATTCAAGACGTCATTAGACGGACGACATCAAAGATACGGTGGATTTATCATGTTCCAACTTTTATACAAGTAGATATAGTCTTTTATTGAAAGAAAAATACATAGTTTTAAGAAGCTGCAATTACATTTTAAGTTTTTTCCAATTTAAATATTTTTAATCGATTTTATGTTATTTAAATTTATTTCATTAACTGAATAAAATGATTATTATCTTCTCTGTCATATAATTTTATGAATTTCATTAAAACATGTCGGGCAACAAAGACTTATATATAATGAATGAATGACCAACAGTCTTTCACCTAGATAATATTTTTTTATTAAAATTACATATAATTTTTTAAAAATTGACTATGAATGTAGTTCTTTTCCAAATAAATGTAATCAAACAATACAAAATTATATTTTAATTTTATAAATATTTATATATTACAAAAATTACATAAATTTTTAAAATTATACTTAATATCTTAAAGATATTTAAATTGTTATTATTTTATTTAATGTTCCAATAAATAATATAATTTAAATTTATGTCACAATGATTATAAGCAATTGATATACATCATTATATACACTAATATTAATACAATTTTACGAAAAAAAATATTTTGTTCACATAGTTACTTTTAGGGTTATAAATTCATTATATTAATTTTATAAATTTAATAATATGGTGTAAATATTTTTCTTTAAAAATATATTTCAACATTAAACGAATTAGTGTTTTATATTTTGATTATTATTTTTTATTATTATAATAGTTTAAATTTATATGAAAATAGTATCATAGAGAGAGAAGAGAAAATGTATCTTTTATCATGTAAACCTAATTCAAATTCCTTAAAATAAGACGTATATTAAAGTATGGTGGTACCCTTTATGTTTAAGTCAATACTTGCATAAAAAAGAATGAAGTGTTCAAAATTATAGTGAAAGGTATTTGAGCCAAGGCTCTCCTCCTAAGGTAAAATGGTGTGTGTTGCCCATTGATGCATCGAAGAAGCATCTAAAGTGAAGAATCCCTCTATTTGCAATTACAGGTATTAATGCTTTGAGTAAATGCAGTTTACTTTACGTTCCTTATACTTCTTGAGTAGTTGTAGAAGTAGGACTCAGAAAGATGTAGTATTGAGATTCACGAGGGTATTTATGTATATGTGCATGTCGGACAGTGATACTATGATTTATATTTTTTTTTTATCATTTCTTTAGTAACGTAGTTTAATGTAAATTATTAATTAACGTAGTATTATATATATTTTTTAAATTAATAATTCACACTAAATCACATCAAAAAATAAAAAATAAAGAATAAAAATCAAAAGATGAAAATCAAAATATAATTTTTAATGTCCTAATAAGTTCATCGAGACATGTATAAAAGAAATTAATTATTAGTCATAGTCAAATGAACGCTTAAACTCTATATAAGAACTTATCAAATCATATAAAATTGTAGACACATCATAATATGATTCAGCAAAAATTCAATGCGTTTAAAAGTTAACACTCATCGGCATTTTTTAGTTGTTTTGGTATGTGGCAATACAATCGGGAAAGAAGAAGAGGGGATAAACACAACAGAACTATCAAAGTTCCTCCTTATTTGATTGTTTGTTTCATAGCATAATGAAAATAAATCGGAGAGAAAAATGTTTTTATTTATTTATTTCTGTAGAACACGAGAGCACGAAAATAAGCACACATTTGTTTGCATATTTCCCATTACATTGTCTTTAAAAGATTTTTTTTTTCTTTCATCACTTTTTTAATCAACTAAAAAAATAGAAAGAAAGCTCAATATTTATTTATTTTTTCATCCCAAACTAAACAATAAAATAAATCCATAAATTTTTCGTCATTTTCTTCTCCACTGCCAAACAAAGCTTTTCTTTGGACTATATATGTGATTCTACAAAGAAATTGAAATACAAAAATAAAAATAAAAATTCAGAGGTCAGAAATTTAATTAAATATCAATAAAAAAATAGAAGGATTTTATCGGATGAGACTAGGAAGTAAAGACAAAAGGATTGAAATATTTCTTTTTATTTTGGAAGAGACATAATGTTGTATTTACTAAATCAAATACTTTTAACTCATTTTAACCAATTTAAATTATGAATATTTTGAAAAAAAAAATTCAAACATGTTAAGTGAAAAATGACAAAACAAACCGAATTTGCTTAATTTTAAAAAGAAAATAAAATCAGTTGTTAAAAAATTAAAACAACGTAAACCTCACACAATCCAAACTAAACATAAAAATGAAGAATAAATAAACCTATAATGTGTTTTTATAATAATAAAGTAATCAGATGCAAAACTATAGTCCAACAAGTTATTTCTAATCAAGTCAAATTGTGCTTATTCAAATATTCAATCTCAGCAAACAAAAACAATGAAACTGAGTGCATGATTAAAGTCATGTTATTGGAGTTTATGGCATAAATATTAGGGAGTGAGAATGCAAGAGCCATTCGTCAAGAGACTTCCGATAATCAATGACTTTATGACGCCTTCATATCATCCAAACCACAACGAGCCTGCATCAAAAGAGTATCGGCTTTTAGTTCCTACATACTTTCAAAGCCATAAGAATAAGCTGATATTTTGGTAATGGAACTGCATGCAGTTATTAATTGAATTAGATTACGAGAATAAATGTACTGTACTTTTTTAAGGGATCTACTTTACATGGTGTGGAGGACAGTTGCCCCACAAAGATTTTTTCATTTTGTACCTAAAATATATAATGTTTTTTCTTCTTAAAATGAATTAATTGCACCGACCACAGTTTGTTTATTGATTTTTTTAATGGTAAAAGTTAAACAACTTTATATATTTACTTTTGAAATTAATTGTGATGTTGACAATAAAAATTTGTACAATATTTTGGAAGTATGAAAATATGTAAAAGACAATCATAATTTACACAAACTTAAATATTTTACATTTTTATCATGAAATTATTTAATTTTTTAAATAAATATCATCAGCTATTTTTGCCCCACTAAAGAAATTTTATGGATTCATTGCTGAGGCTTAATAGAGAACAGCACATTCAAGCATGCTAGTAAAAATGATGATCGATAAAATAGCTAAAGAAAAATCCAAGACATGTACCAGGAACTTGTGATTCTCTTCAAGGAGAGGAGAAAAGTCGGCACAAAATTTATGTATATCAGCACTGATATCACCACCAGTGCCTTGTATAACCTCCATGAATTTCTTTCTATCAGGAGCAAGTTTCATTGCTACCTGCAAATGAAACATTTACTGTGTATTAAAAGCATGTTCAAGATTATATATTATTTTCCCACCGAAAATAGAAAACCAAAAAAGGGACTAAAGACAATCACAATGTTATTTAAACTAGTAAGTATTTTATGAATTCTAAGGGAATTTTTTTTAATTTAATTTAATTTAAAAATAAAAATATTAATGAGTAGAACAACTCAAGTTATAAAGGAGATATGTAACTAGTTTAGACAAACCTTCTCTTCCTCTGTATATCTATTTATCTATATCCCTCTCTCTCTATATGTATTTACACACACGTGTATGTATATACATATGATTAAAATCAATACAACAAGAGATTATCTAACTTTCAAGAACGTGGACTCTAATAGTGTAATTTACTACGTGGTGGATACACATGACTGAATAGACTTTAAATTGCTTTAGTTTAGCTAAAATAAAACTTCCTATGCAGTACTAGAATATAGGCATTTTAGTAGATTTATTATCAAAAATTTGATTGCTTCCAGGCGTGGTCCTTTCATCCAACCGGTACCTTAATGTGATACATTTCTAAATTACTGAAATTTGATAATTAAAGTAACTAACTCGAATGGATGAATGGATTTCCCACTGCATTAAAGTATTAAATATTCATGGGATTGGGAGCAAAGATTTTACCAAATGGATTAGACAACGGCCCAACTAGTAAACTTAATGCACTTCCTATGACAACTATTTTATGATCTAGAATATGACATTTTACAAACTTGGATCAATATGAAGCAAGATTTTTCAATAAAATGGTTTTGTTTCAGTGAAGAAAATTCAAGATTATAAGGAAGAAAAAGAAACAGCAGCTAAAGAACATTACAGAGAAGCTTGAACTAGCAAGCCAGCCATGCCACTTCTTTAGAGTTTTGTTATATGAATCTGTGCAAGCTTGTGCCATTGACCAATCTGCATGCTCAACTAAGTTTTGGAACAATGCCACCAAGAAATCCATTGCTCTGAAAATTTTGCAGGTCAGAGAAATAAATGAATGAATGCTAAAACATGACAATTCAATGTAACTAATAACCATTTCTTGTGGTCTGTGGTTACAAAATAAAAATTAGTAAACTAATACAAGTGTTAGGAAAAATCCTCCTATTACTAAGGTTTACATTAGAAGAGCTAACGGGATGATAAAATGGGCAGGGGCAGGGAGCTTAGCAGAAGGGACTGACACCCATGTAATTGTCTGTAACACGGCGGTTGAGAGGTGAGAACGAAAATAGCATTCTCTTATTGGATGGGGGTATATGTAATGATAAGAACATTGAGGTCAGGCATGAATTAAGTGGTTAGGTGTTGAAGGAAAGAAGTCTTTGAAAGAATCTTTGTGTTTTCTTTCTTAATAAGCTCAGCAAATTAAATAAAAACAAAAAATAAAAGGCTCTATAATTGAAGCCAGTGAAAAGAACCGACATTGAGCTTAAAAGAAAATAAAAGCAATGTGAATCTTCTATATTCCATAACACCTTGAGAAAGCGACACAACCAAAGCAGACAAAAAATAAATTCAGGCTTTTATTTTAGAAGAATAGGTCAAGGTCAAATTGTTGATCCACAATTAGACTCCCTGGAGAATATCATGCCAAATTTGTGTTGATAAACATCCCAGTACAATAGCAATTCATTCACAAATGGACACATTGCTGCTCTTCATAGTATCACTATTAATTATTCATGTTGCATTTTGATCTTAAAATTTGAGAAGTACATGTTCTGCCACTGACTCTTCTTTGAGAAATGTGTTCCCAAAATCATGATTTCTGAATTCAAAATTTCATCCATATCTCAATACCTTTTTAATCCTAATCACTTTTGTATTGGTTAGTTGTTTACTCATTGACAGAAGGCTTTGTGCTTGAAAGTTGAAACATTACAAATTAAAGAAATACCTCTGTAAAATAAAAGATTTGAGAATTCCATACTAGTATGAATTACAAGTTAAATAGTAGGTGCTTGGTGTTCTTTACCTTGTGAGCCACAGAAGTCCATTGGTACAACTGGATGATGACTTAGTCGTATTAGTTTCAATCTCAACTTGTACCAAAGTGTACAGATAATTGAATCGAGTTGGATTCGAGGCATACTTAGTTTCCAATCTCTGCTTTGAAATGGAACGTGGTAAAGAGTGAGAACATGTCGCATTTATGGTTTTGAACAATATTAAAGGTCTGGGTAAGTAATACATAACAAAAGCCAAAAAAAAAAGTTGTATAAAAGTAAAGCATAAGCATGTTTATGCAAGCCAGTGGCACATGAAGAAGAAAAATGAATCAACACTCACGTTATATACTTATGGCAAAACCATGTAATCATAACATGTCATTATATGACAACAAAATATTAGTATTACATACAAATGTACAAGCCTGCATGCGATAATCCATGTATACCAAAAAAATATATATATAAGATAGAAAAAGGTGTCAGAAACCAACCGTTATGTTACCACCAATGTCAGATTTAACAAGGGCCATAGAAGCTCCAAATTTATCTGCCAAAAGAAAAACATCAGTACATATAACCCCAATACAAGTTAACAATTTGGGGCTCAACAACGCAGCAAACGACAACAAAATGTTAAGAATGTATTTTGTTATAAAATTTATGTTTTTAGAGTTACATTGTAACACCCTAATTCTACATATTAACATATGTAAGTTTCTTATCCTTAAGGGTGCACGATTCTCTTGTTTTTTACTCTTTTTTCCTTTTAATGAAAACCTTCCTTATAAATAAAAAAGGATACATAAACATACACTTGAATAACCAAGAAATGTTGTCAAAAGCATACAATGATACTAAGAGTTTGATCTATTACAGATACCAAATTTGATACGTAATACGAGATCCACTTTTTTTTACTCCCAATTTTGAAATAACAACATAGGTTTGGATAAGTTTTAAGTGAAATGGAGAAAAGCCAGAGGCTAGGAGAACTTAATCCAATACGGAAAAATCGCTTATGCATCTTGCCTTTTTCAAACGGAAATCAATCCATCAATATCTGTCAAATGCAATATCTTTGTTCTCTTCACGTTGTTTAACATACTGTAGAATATTCTATAGGAGTAAAGGACCACCTTTGTTCCGCTCTTTCAACAAAGTACAGTAAACAAAAGGAAAAACACTAGGAACAATGTCCACTTAAGATATTTATCTTCTTTATCTTTGTCTTGCGACGATAACATTTCAAGGAAAATAAGAGCACGTACCGATAACAGGAAGTATATGCTTGCAGGCCTCCAAAAAAGGTTGAGTCAGAATTTCTCCTTGCTCCGATTTTACAAGCTTAATTCCTTCCAATGCAGGAGCGAAAACAGACCCCTCCATCTCGTTGTTTACTACACATAACATAGCCAAAAGCCAATAAATAGAGAAGTGTAATTTAACAGATATGAAATAAGCACTTTGGCCAATACTGGTAAAGTACATGAATATGTTCCCTTTCTTTTTTCTCTATCTGATAAAGTTTAGAATGTGAAATGAAGGGAAGAAAAAATAGAACTTTCATCAGTAGTAGGCAAGTAAGCTACAGTAAAGTCTGGATTCAATTAAGGAGAATAATGTCAAAAATCACAATTCACACTGATGAAGGGATGCAAAATAAACTAATTTAATGGGAACTGCACTTGTAGTACATCAAAAACTTACAAGTTAAGAAGATAACTTGAGGAAATAGTTCCTATCTTTCATAATGTTTACAGCTAAGCACGTCTAACTTGAATATGATTATCAGATTTGTTTTCTTTAACAAGATTGAACTTCATTTTTGCTAATCACTAAATGCATGTGGAAGACGATAAAACCCGCTGAGATATGATGGATAGATGTGGAAAGCTCTGAGGCCAGATCAAATAATTAAACTTTTACTGAACCAATGCACGATGAAATAAGAATGTCACATCTCGAATCAACAGAAAATTGAAAGACAGGAACAACCCATCAATTGAATCGAGTGCAGAAACATCCCAAGATCTAATTTTTCGAAAATCTGAAATTTCAATGTCAAAATTCTCAAGAAGCCACAGAGACCGATCGATAAAAATGAAATAACAAATACAATCGAGATAGACATACGTTGAACGAGGAAGACCTTGGTGATCGCGGACTGAGAACAACAACTGCAAGCGTATCACGGAAACTTGTAGTTAAGTTTTTTTTTATTATTATTATTTTTATTTGGCTTTGATGGATTTGGGGAGAGAGAGGGCAATCTTAAGAAAAAAGTTAGGATTTCAGTGGTAAGGTGGATATTCTATCCTTAAATTAAAATAAGAAAACCGGCAAAAAAAATAATGTTTGATTAATCACAATTCTTTAAACAGTTTTAATATAAAATCAATAAAAACTGTAAACTTAAATAAAATATCTAACTCAATGGAAGTTGAATTAATAATTTTTAAAAAGGAATAAAATTAGAACCAATTTTTCTTTGTTTTTGTCGGTTATGTTTAAGGGTGTTGAGTTTAGATGTGTTTCTTCCTGGAAAAAAGTGCTGAAATATTTCACATCCAATTTATTTTAGATAAATTTTTTGCATAATATATTTTATAAGAAAAAGAACAAATAAAAATAAGATATTTTTTTATAAAGTAAAACCAGTTTACATATAAAGAGAACATAAAAAATATATGAGAAAGTATTTATACATTAACTTGTACATATAATTTTTTATTTATGGAGAAAGTTTAAGAAAAATGTAGCTGTACGTACGTAGATAAATTTGATTGACGAACCTTCCTATGTTTCCTCCGACGACACTGTTGAATGTATATGGACGAAACAAAAATTAATGAAGAGGCTATTTCCTGTAAAATATTAGGACATATTCACTGGTGGATGTGTTTGAGAAAGAGAACAGATGATTTTTGAGTAGATATAAGAATAAATTGTGTGTTATTTTTTAAAATATTTATAGGTGATTATGAATTAATTTATAAGTAAAATTTTGAGAATGTGTAAATAATTTGATTGATATAATAGATTAAAAAAATATTTTAATTGAGGTTAAACACGAATTACCATATTATCCTTTATGTAATAAATAATATAAATTAGTATTTGTATGAGTTATAATTATTTTGTTATTTATTTTATTACTAAAATTCAAATTAATAAATTATAAAAATTAATAAAATAATATATATATTTTTCATAGTATACTGTAATAAAAATAATATTAAATATTATTTTGCTTAATGAATATAATATTTATTAATTATTATTATTGTTATTGATTTTTTTTAATTATTGTCGTTATTAATTATTAATATTATTTTTTGTTATAATTGTTATTATTTTGTCTTCATGTAGAATCCAACCATTTGCACGTAAAAAGTAATGTTACAGCAGGGACAATATAGTAAATATACAATTTTCACTCTCATATTTTATCTTCTATGCGAAGATTATAAATTCATCTCATATCTCATCTACTCAAATCATTCCAAGTGAACACGAAAAAACTCACAAACTTCTTGCTAAGACATCCACACCAAGAAACATAAGCTTAGTTAGTTAGGTATTTTGGATTAGTTAAATAAATTAAGAAGAATGCTAACTAGTATCCTAGGACACTGGTTAATGAATAATTAATACCTATTGATTTCACTACTTTTATATTGAAAGTTGAAATAATTAAGTCCATTAATCAAAAAAATATAAAGACATTTAACTGATTTTATAAAAGTAAAACTATCATTTGAAATGAATAATTTCAAATATTAAAATATTGTCTGTTTGTTGAAATTTCGTTAAGTTAACAGGAATGTTGCAAAAAGGTTATCCAGAAGGTAGAGAGAGGAGATTAAACGAAATCTCAAATTGGTACTTTAATTATTTTTTTTGTAAACCTTTTAGATGTTAGCACCATTTTTTTGTTTTTATATTAATTTAAATATTTTATGTTTAAATATATTTTAATTTTTATTAATATTAAAATATAATTATTTTATTATTTAATTATTTTTTAACTTTATTCGTGAATATTAAAAATAAAATATTAAACACACTTATAATACTTATGAGCATATTTATTTTTAAATAAAATAAAACTGCATTAATAGTTATAATATCAAATTTTATGTAATATTACACTTAACTCTTAACTTTTACAAATTCAATATATATTAATTATCTTTTATCGGATTATTTTCTTTCCATTCATATTAAACTACTAAGATATTTTTTTCCGTTCTCAAACTACTACCTAAACAATATTATCTACCACAATATATGATTGAAATTATTATACCTAAAAGTGTTTTAAAACTTTATTTTTTGTAACAAAATCCACAATTTCTATTAAAATTACCATTTTGGATCGATAATCCCTCATTTTTTATATGTTTATTATAAATTTAATTTTAAACATCTATCATTCTAACATTATGACGTTTTAAAATTTAGAGAATAGAGTTTGAAATTTGCTATTTTAAATATTAATACTTACAATATAATTTGCTATTTTTAACATTGATGGGACTAGTAAGTCGTCTTAACGATATTCCCTCCCTCCATCCATTAAACCTATCGGTTTGGGTTGTAAATAAATAATCATCCAACTAATAAAAACTTTTTTTGAGCTTTATATTTTAATCTCCAATTTCTGTATATTGAGAATTAAATATCAGAATTAAAAAAGATAAAATTATGTTTGGGCCTGACGTATGCACTGAGGCCTATGTTTACGAGGTAAGGAATAGGTTCGGAGGCCCATTTTAACGTGGATCCGAGGTTCTTTTATAAAACAACCGAAGTTGCAATCTTCAAACCCTAGATAGTGTTCCACCACCCACCCATCCACCGTCTCTGCCTCTCTGCAATTCAAGCCGAAAATGGTGATTCCTCTTCCTCTCTTCTGCGCTCCACTTTTTTTTTTTTTTTTTTTTTTAGTTTTTTTTTTCTAACCTAAAAAACTTGCGTTTTCTGCGTTCCATGTTCAGCCTTTCAAGAGGTACGTTGAGATCGGGAGGGTTGCTCTCGTCAACTACGGCAAGGAATATGGGAAGCTCGTCGTCATCGTCGACGTCATTGACCAGAACAGAGTAACTCACTACCCAAATTTTTACCTTTTTCTCGTGTTTTATGCTTATCCATTTACTTGCTTTCTTAGAATTAGTGTTGTTTTTCTTCATAATAGGCACTTGTCGATGCCCCAGATATGGTGAGGTCCCAAGTCAATTTCAAAAGGCTTTCCCTAACCGATATTAAGATTGACATTAAGAGGGTCCCCAAGAAGAAAGATCTTGTTAAAGCCATGGAGGCTGCTGGTTCGTCTCACATGTTCACATATTTATCTATTTTCTTTGTTTATTATTATTATTATTAGTTTTTTAATTTGAAATATTTGTTGTGTTTTTCTGATAATGAGCAGATGTTAAGAACAAATGGGAGAACAGCTCATGGGGCAGGAAACTCATTGTCAAAAAGAGAAGGGCAGCCCTCACTGACTTCGACAGGTTCAAGCTAATGTTGGCCAAGATTAAGGTATAGTTATATATCTCATTTGAATTTTGTTGTTGTCTATAGTGCAGTTAAATACTAGTCTTGTTTTTTGAGTTTTGGTCTATGTGTTTCTTGTTTATATTCGTGGTAATATTTTGATTTTTTAAATTTGTGCAGAGGGCAGCTGTTGTAAGGCAAGAACTCTCTAAGCTGAAAAAGAGCGCGTAGGCATTACTTCACGATATAATGTTCAAATTTTGTTATGAATTTTACATTTGGTATGAGATTTTATGTATCATCGAGACACTTGGAGAAAAGTTTCATCTTCAGATATTTATGTTAGGATTTATGATATAACTTGAAATCTTGTTGGTTTTATAATATTTATGATTGGCAATTGTTTTGCTCCCTCAGTTACATACTGATTAATATAGGTGTTGAAATTTGATATTTCTGCCCTCTGCTATGTACAACTGGAGTGATTCTACAGTAATTGCTATGCAGTTAGATTATCCCAGTTAAATTTCTTGATCCATCATTGGAATGTCTTGATTGATATGTAAATTGGCCGATGTGCTTTTATTTTCATATATTGGTGATTAAAACGCCCCTAAAACCCAAAAATATCGTCACATTCAGTATAGCCCTAAGTTTTTCACTTCTAAATTGAGTACTTGTTTACCTTCTCTAACTTGTACATATTAAGTATAGATTTTTGTTTGATGTTACGAACGACAATGTTTCTTTGTGGTTGTACCTGCTGGGAGATATGAAGTAATGATGAACTATTAAGAAGGGTTGTTCTGATAGACGTCGGATTTTGCAATTCTTTTGAAAAATCATTTGTGCAGTTTTAAGGTGGTGTTGTTATTATGCTATCAGAATAAGTGTTTACAATGCTCTTCACTCTGTGTCAATGAGCCTAGTTATTTGTGATTATTTGGGTTTGAATTGTTAAATTGTGTATCTTAATTATTCGTTTGTTAAAAAAAGTTAAATTTAAGCTTTCATTGATCTATTTGAATTAATACGTCAAGTTTTTTAAAACATAATATTTTTACAAGCCAAGTTTAAATTTGATCTAATTAATTGATTAAACTTGTATATATGTTACATGCAGTCACATTTTGATGAGATATCTATCATCTTTACTAAACTTGATTCTGTTATCATACATTGATTAACCTTAATGGACCGTGTTATCCATTTATATGGCCCTTTTTGTTTTATACGAAATATAAGATAAAATACTTTGTCATTAACATGATTTAGCATAAATATATGAATAGAAATCTTGCGTTTTATGGATAAAAAGATATAGTCATCCAAGGGGATTACTTAATTTATTAGGGTATTTGTTAAATTTAAACATTTCAAAAATCATAGTATAACCAAAATATGAATTATAAATAACTGTGATATTATATTATAACTAAATATAATCTTTCCAAAAATCAAAGTATAAACAAACTGTCGGGGATTTGATTATAGAAGATACTTTAGTAAAAGAAAAAACATATTTGGCTATTATTTTTTGTTAATGTTATTTGTAATAAAATATTTTTTTATAATTTTAAAAAGATAATTTTTTGATTTACTTTTAATTTATCATTTAGTCAAAATATTATTATTTAAAAAAAAAGTTAATTATTATTCTGAATCAAAATATTGTTATTCTTTTTAAAAAATATATAAATTATAATTGTTTTGGTTTGAAATAAAATACTAACTCTAACAATGAAGGACAAGGATGAATCAATTTTGGTCGATTATTTACTTTGAGTAAAGTTTTGGTCCCTTAATCTTGTAAATATGTTTTCGAAAAGAGACTTTTAATATTTCTTTTTAGTAAAACTATTGTAACTTATAAATATTTATACTTATAACAAAGTGAAAATATTATATTACGTATTATACAGTTTACTGTTTCAAATAACAAAAATTCTTCAAAAACAAAAAACCGTCAAGAATTGGTTAGGTTGGTGAAGAACCAAATAGCTCGAGTAAAGTTTTGTTTTTAGTGAAAGAATCTAAACTACTTTTTTTAGATTTTTTTTTCTTAATTTTAAAAATATTTTAATTATGTGGCCTTTTGAAATAAATAAAGCCATGTATATGATACGTGACTTTATATAAATTGACATCATTTAATCATTCATTATGATTTGTCGTGTATAAAAGACTTAATATGATCATTTTATGTTAATTTAAAACTTTACTAAATTTTTTTGAAGTTTATGAATAATTTTATTTTTATTATATGAAAATAAAATAAAAATAGTAGTTATTGCTAATTGAATTATAATTGAACATTTAAATAGTAAACTAAAGTCTTCGATTCGTTTTAGAGCTCTCAAGGAATCCGCAAATCAATCTTGTCCATTACAAGTTTGAGTCGAGTTAGGTTCAAATTTTTTTATAAATTTTAATACGGATTAATTTTTTATACAGTCCACCTAGAACCCGACTCACCTGGTCCGTAGTTGGCTCATCAACCTGTAAATAAAAGGTCACACAAGTGTTCTTTCTTGTGTTGGGTTTTGCATTGGGTTGAGTTAGGTTATTTTTTTTATCCAACACATTTGTATTTTTGTGATTTTGGTTTGTTGTTAGAATTTAACATTTTTTGAATTGCATTTAAATTATATTGAAGTTTATTTATATTTTAATCAGAATTATAATTTAATTTTTTTGGAGATTGAAGAGAAAAATGAATTAAGTAAATTAGTGAGTCAATTCGTTTAACCCACCAACTCATGGTGGGCCAATCCAGGTTCGAATTATTTTTACTCACTAATAGGTGAATCGGATTGAGTTAGATCATTAAATGATCAACCTGTGATGGGTCAAACCAGACCAGATCAAATTAACCATAACCAGATCAAATTAACCATTTTGATACCTCTGATTGATTTAATTATTACTCCTATCAAAAAAATATTTAACTTAAATTTGATTTCCAGTTTTATATACAAATTACTTTAAGAACTTGAAAAGAGAATTCCATAATAATTTATAATAATTCTTGTCTAACAAACTGTCTGTAGACAAAAATAGAAAATGTTTTTAAATAAAACTGCCGTTTTATATAAAAAAATGTAAATAAATAAGAAGTTGCAGTTGCACCACTTTTCCAGCTTGAAGAATGGTACATGCATTTGAAATACATGGAAGCAACTGAAATAAGTAAACAATTATAATCATACCAAACTAATACTGAATATTTCAAGATCTTTAAGCTCTTTCATTAACATGAAGCAACCTGAACACATATTCATGTGCCATTTGTCATTCTCCACAATTTTCTGCAATTCTATTTATTATTTTGATTCATATAATCAGAAAATGGGAACTTCACTTTGTTTCAGATTGTAGATTGTGAACATTTATTTAATCATGGTCAACTTTTATTGTTTGTGACACCGACTTTATAAACAATTTAGAATCTGCAAGTGAGTTTTCAATTATCTGACTTTTTTAATATTTGCTCTATTATATGTATTTAAAATTTTACTTTACACGTTATTTTCTTCTGTTTTTTTAACTATCATTTTCTTTTAATAATTGTATTTCTATTTACATGTTGTTTATTGAATTCTTTGTAATATTTTTGTTTTCTACTTAATTCTGCCTCGTTTCTATTAGTTATTTTATGATATTTTTCTTTATGAAATTAGATAATAGCTAATTGAAAAGTTTAAGAGTGCACTTATTAAATAATGATGAAACAGTTGATGAATTGTTATCATTTTTTGGGTGAGATTAATTGTTATCTTGGAAAAGGTTCCAGCATCTACTTCCAAAAAAGTTTATGATTTATATTTAGTTTTCAGTGAGAAAAAAATTAAATTTGAAATTAAAGATTTGTTTTATTAAATTAAGAGTCTGGAGGTAAACAATCAGAGAGGATAAAGGGGATAAATAATAAAAAATCACGGTAAAAAAAGTTACCAACTAACCAACTTTTATTTTAAGAAAGAAAAATGAGTGAAAATATTTGGTGAATACGATGAAAATAATAAATTAATACAGATAAAATAGGAAATATATTTATAGACTCTTTTAAGATTAAATACTTTAATGACTTTTTTAGTTAGCTCAATTAAATTTTAAACGTTAATGAACAAAAAAATAGAGAAAATGCTTTGTTAATTTACAAGTTTAAAACGTAAACGTTTTATTTGAAATATCTTGTGCTATCTTTTATTGTAATGCGTATACTTGTCATCTTAATGATTTTCTTTCGATGAAATTTTCTTTTTGTCTTTAATTTTAAATTTGTCAATAGTTAGAAAAATCTTATAATAACAATTTAAATTATTTATTGTAACATCCCATTTAATAGTTTGTAAACTACTAAACAAAATATCATATTATGATAAAGTAAGCAGATAGTCAGAAAAGTCACTCAGGAGTATGGTACAGTCATCTCAAAAGAACCTGTTCTAACTATTGTACTATCCTCTAAAATACACTTTAAAGAGAATAAACGTTATACATTCCAAAATGCTTTCTCTAACAACACAGATTAAAAAGTAAAGGAAACATCAGAAATCAC
>Ga0214544_1001894_pt1 | contig 44066 bp, 37 predicted proteins | sample CNSS3metaG_FD_160074 | JGI IMG/M metagenome (GOLD analysis project Ga0214544, IMG submission 160074) | Root nodule microbial communities from cowpea collected in UCLA plant growth center, Los Angeles, California, USA - CNSS3 | ecosystem: Host-associated > Plants > Roots > Nodule | place: USA...
AGAATTTTATGTAGGAATCAGTTTTTGATTAATACACATCTAAAGTTTTTGCTGCCATAGGGGTCATGCATAATTTCATCTAGATTAATGCTACATTTCAATGAAAAAATAATCAAGTTAGGTGTTTAACTAGACTAGAGATTCATAAACTAGCCACACAAGTTAGTCTCCACACCAGCTTTCGTTTTCCTTGATATTCTTCACTTTTAGCTTAGTTTTCATCTTTCATATACTAATTACATTGTTTTTGCATCATTCCTCAACATTTCCTTTGCTGATTGGGTAGTCTTAGCTCATTTTGACCAATTTGTAGTTGATTTTTTGTGTTTTCACTAGGCAGATTTGAATTCCCTTCCTAATTCTATTTTCTGATGTCTTCTCTACATTTCTTTTTGTAACTAGAAGACGTCTAAGGGGGTTTATAAAAGTTTTATGCAGTAGTTTACTTCAGCTCTAAATTTGGTTAGTTTTAGCATAGTTTAGTGCTAATATTAGGTCTTAAGTACTTAGATTTTTAGTTGTAGTTAGTTTTAGCAGTATGAGGTGTTTGGTAGTCATTTTTTGCCACTATAAACTGGTTAGGATAGTTAGATTACAATTCCATAGGTTATCATATTACATGCATATAGCAAAGGGTTGATTTGATAGACTAGTCTTGGTTTTAGGTAGTGATTTTTGGTAAATCTTTAAGGAGATAGTTTGTGAGTTAGGATTTAATTTTTCTTAAGTCATTTTAACCTTCTCTAGATTGTTCCTTTCTAGTTCTAGCCATGGTTAACCATAAGCTTCGTTTGAGCCTAGTTTTAGTGTGTTTTTAGAGGTTTAAGGTAGTGAAATTTTGACTTTTAGGTGGAATTTTAGTTTTGAGTTGTTTCTTAGGTACCTTTAATAATTTTATCTTTGTTTAGTAGGTCCTTGGTATTGTTTTTACTAGTTTTGCATCATAGATTTCAGAATAGAGAATAAAGGCAAAAAGTTAACTCTTCGTCAAGTTTTCAGCTTTTCAGCCAAGTTACTGCATTCTTTCTTTGTTTTTGTTAGTTTTTTTGTCCATGATGAGTCATTATTTTCCTTCATTCCACTAGCCTTTGTGTACCCATTTGATAGTTGTTCAGTGCTTAATTGTTTATCTTTAGTGTGTTTTCATCTGTTGGGCTTTATTGGGCACTTGTTCCGAATTTGGGTTAATTTCACATTATTTGGCATAATTTTCATTTTTAATTATTTTTAGGTATTTGGATGAAACAATTTTAGAGCTTGGACATTAATCTTCAGATGAAGAGAGCTGTCACATCATTGTCACATATGCGCCATGTCAGTTAGCCCGTCCACGTCATTGGGCCAACATTTTCAGTCCATAGTGGCATTTTTGTAATTCTGAGTGGCAGAATGACATTTTCGTAAATAAGAGTGACATATTTGATATGACCACATTTTTTTTGAGGGTTTTCTAGCATGGCAGCCACTTCTTCTTCCCGCAATCTGTTTTGACGATTTGGAGAGCATCCATGTTTAGGGTTCATGCATTTTATTGATTTTTCCACAAATTGGAGTAATTAGTAACGTTTTATGCACATTATCTCTTTGAATTTGCATTTTCTGTCTTATTTTCTCCTCTTAACTATGCATTTCAGTTTGTATTATGTTGTTGATTCGAATTCCATAGGCAACTAATGTTCGCACGCATTGATTCCTTGCAAAAATTGAAATGAAACCTTGAAATTAATGTTTTGTTCGGTTGGGTTTTGTTATTTCTTCGTTGTGGATTTGCGTTTGCATTTTAATTGAAGAACCCAATATGTTTTTGCTTAATTTTCAGAGTAGGAAATTCGTTTTAGTTGATTTTCGTGCTTAATGAACTGTGACAAATTCATGAACGTTTGCATTGCTTAATTGCATGTTGAATTCATGGTTAAACGCTTAGTTGTTTAACAAAATAACGAAACCAATTCAGTTTGTAATCTGTTAGAGCCGTCAAAACGGGTTATAACCCGCGAGCCAACCCGGTCCATTAAGAACCTGACTCACCTGAGTTGAACCTGTGGTGAGTCGGGTTGGCTCACCAACCCACCCAATTCTAAATATTAAATTATTTAATTTAAATCATATTAAAAAATAAAAATAGAAACCCTAAAAACCTAAATGTGTGGATGATTTTTTTAAATTATTGGCAGGTTTGGATGACAATGTATAAAAAATAAAAATAGAAACCCTAAAAACCTAAAAACCTACAATTACGTGAATATTGCATTGGATTCACTTGAATTCACTTATATTTGCAGTGATGGCATTTGAATCATGAACTTTGGTGGCATTTTTTTTGTAACAGTGGTTGTGTTTTAGTTTTTAATTTTTAGTTTTGTAACTTAAAGCCACTCAATGCCTTACCTTTATTTACATTTTAATTAGAATAGGAATTTAATTTTTTTTAGAATTGAAAAAATAACTTTTTTTAAAATAAGTGAGCCAACCTGTTTAATCCACCAACCCGTGGTGGGCCGGGCCGGGTTGACATTTTCTTGGCTCGCAAATAAATGAGCCGGGTTGGGTTGGCTCACTGAGTGGCTAACCCGTGGTGAGCCGGACCGGGTGTCCCGTTTTGACAGCTCTATAATCTGTGATGGGTGAAATTTCATTCGAAGTAAGAAATTGTTGTTTTCGTGACTATTTAATCAAAACTGCAACTATGTTTTAGTAATTTTGCGTTGAAACTGAATCTGCCAACCCCCTTATGTTATAGGTGTTTTGTTTGTCTGTGAAATGAAGCTTTGAACAAGAACATTGGTCGTTGGGAGACGACTTTTGTTGGTTACCACATGTTGCATTAATCTGTTTTAATTTGGTGGGTTACAACCTCTACCAAAATTTGGCGTCGTTGCCGGGGATCAATAGTGAGTGTCGTTGATGTTTGTGTCGTTCAAATGTGATTGATTTGGTATATGTTTATTGTGATAGTGTTTCTGTGTTTTATGTAGTGTGCGTGTTGTTTGTGTGGTAGAGTGAATAGTATCGCGGCGCATGAATAGTGTCATTTCTATAGTAGTGATTAGTGCATGAATAGTGTTGAATTCTGGCATTTTTCTTGTGGAATTTTGTTCTGGTAGTTACAATGCTTGTTTTTACTTGAAATTTTTTTCCCCACTTTTAAGACCTTGAACTTGATGGGAAAAATGGCTGGAGCAGCTAGTATGGTGTGACTTGAGAGATTCAAAAAAAAATTTGACTGATTTTAAGTTAAACTTCAGAGACCATAACTTTTGCTCTGGTTATCAGAATCACTATTATTTTATTGTATTTGGGGTGGAATTTGATTTTCTACTTTGGTAGAATCCCACTCTGCCAATTATCAAACTCAGATTCTCTAGAAAATGCCATTTTCTATTTTTCATCAATATTTTTTGTGATTTTTCTTCATTTTTTTCACTTTTGAAAAAAATTTAAAAATACTTACACATTGAGTTTTGAGTTGATTTTTTTGTGGTACTGTTTGATCACTCAAAGGACAATCCTATAAATTTTCAAGTCATTTGGCATTCGTTTGAGTATACTTGTAGTTTTACCCTTTGTTATGCCGATACCATTAGAATTAATGTATTTTAGTGCATGACTAGGGGAAATCCAAGTGACTTACAACAATTGATCCTAAGATTGATAAAACATTCCACAGAGGAGTTAGGCATAATAGGAATCCATCTGTGTATCCAGCGTTTGTGACCTTTTCCTGATTCACCTGATACTCCTATTTCTGTGCATTCTGATCATTCTGAGCATACTGTCTATACTGATCATTTTGACATTCATTTTGAAACTGATAACATGGCTTAACCTCCACCTCATGAGAGAACAATGAGTGAGCTGACTGCACGTGAGTTCACTTATGACTTATTGTGCATTCAGTATCCTAAGGAAGAAGTTCCTTATGTTTTAAAAACAAGATTAATCCATTTGTTGCCAAAGTTTCATGGACTTGTAGGTGAGGACCTGTGTAAGCATCTGAAGTAGTTCCATGTTGTGTGCTCCACCATGAAGCTTGCACATGTCCAAGAAGATCGTATGTACTTGAAGGCTTTTCCTCATTCCTTTGAGGGCAATGCAAAAGATTGGTTGTACTACCTTGCACCCAGGTCCATCACGAGCTGGGATGACTTGAAGAGATTGTTCTTGGCCAAATTCTTCCCTGCATCTAGGACCACAGCCATAAGAAAGGAGATCTCTGGCATCAAGCAACAATCTGAGGAGAGTCTCTACGAATATTGGGAGAGATACAAGAATTTGTGTTCTAGTTGCCCACACCACCATATATCTGAGCATCTGCTTCTTCAGTATTTTTATGAAGGCTTTCACCATATGGATAAAAGCATGATTGATGCTGCAAGTGGTGGTGCTCTTGGTAATTCAACCCCAACAGTAGCGAGGAAATTGATTGAGAACATGGTCTCTAACTCTCAGCAATTTGGCACAAGAAATGATGCCATTGTTGTTAGGGAAGTTCATGATGTAGGAGCTTCCGAATACACTAACAAGTTGGAGACCAAGATTGATGCTCTTACCACCTTAGTCAACCAACTTGCTGCGGATCAAAGAGCTGCACCTTCTACTGCAAGACTTTGTGGCATTTGCACGTCAGTTGAGCATTTCACAGATTCTTGATCTGCCTTGCAATAGGTCACGACTTCTGCATCTTCTGATACTCCTCAAGCCTATGCTGCTAACATTTTCAACAATAGGCCCCAACACCAGCAACAAAACCATGATTTGTCAACAAATAGATACAATCCAGGATGAAGGAATCATCCTAATCTGAGATGGGGAAACTAGGGCAACCAGCAACAACAAAAAAACCAACAGGTTTAAAATATGCAGCCACCTCCTTACCCACAACAAAGAGTTGCACCTACACCACAAGCTGCCCAAGTTCCACTTGTCCCTGCTGCTACCCCAGCTCCTACTGCACCTTAATCTTCTACTTCATCGGAGGAGTTAGTCAGGATGATGACCCTTCAAAATATGCAATTCTAGCAGGAGACTAGAGCTTCAATTCAGAGTCTGACAAACCAAATGGGGCAGATGGCCACTCAGCTAAACCAAGCATAAGCTTAGAATTCTGACAAGCTAACATCACAAACAGTTGAAAATTCGAGAAATGTGAGTGCTATCACATTGAGATCTGGGAAGAAGATTGAAGTTCCCACTACTTAGTCCACACCTGAAAAGGAAGTTGACCCTGCCACACTTCAGAGAAAGCGTGATGCTCATGTAGTCGGTCCTTCCACATCTAGTGTGACTCCTACGCCTTCCACCTCTATTGTTGCACCTTCCATCCCTCTTCCTTTCCCTCCAAGAGTCATTCCATGCAAAAAGATGGAAGAGGTTGACAGGGAGATCTTAGAAACATTCAGGAAGGTGGAGGTGAACATTTCTCTATTGAATGCCATTAAACAGATCCCCAGATATGCAAAGTTCTTGAAGGAGCTGTGCACGCACAAAAAGAGGCTAAAGGGAAATGAGAAGATCAACATGGGGGAAAATGTGTCAGCATTGATAGGTAAATTTATTCCACAGATTCCTAAGAAGTGCAAGGACCCAAGTACATTTTGTGTACCTTGCATAATAGCTAACAATAAATTTGAAAATGCAATATTTGATCTTGATGCTTCAATAAATGTAATGCCTCTGTCTATTTTTAAATCTCTTTCTCTTGGACCCCTACAACCTACAAGTGTGGTGATTCAGTTGGCAAATAGAAGTGTTGCCCACCCCGAAGGTTTAGTTGATGATGTCTTGGTTCGTGTTGGTGAATTGATTTTCCCTGCTAATTTTTACATTCTTGATATGGAAAAAGAATTTTCACATGGTTCTGCACCACTCATTTTAGGCTGACCTTTTTTGAAAACTGCACGAACCAAGATTGATGTCCATGCAGGTACTTTGTCCATGGAGTTTGATGATATTGTGGTGCGATTTAATATTCCGTATGCCATGAAACATCCTTTTAAGGATCACTCTATTTTTCACGTTGATATCATTGATGATATTGTTGATGGACATATTTCTAATTTCCACCCTTTGCATTGCATGAAATATTCATCTGTGTTTGAATTGTCTGAATTTGCATGCATTGGTGTTGACTCTGATTCATATTCATATTCATATTCTGATTATGATTATGATTTTGATGTTGATTTTGAGTTTGACTCTCTAGGTGTTGTACCATATGATTTTGATGTTACACGGTCAGAATTCACTAACCATATTGCAGGAAGTACATGTGCATCTAATTGTTATGTCGAGGTACAAGTTGTGGAACCCATTTCTCCCCCCCCCTCTGCTTCCTGATATTCAGCCAGCATCCAGCAATCCAGAGTTAAAACCCATACCAAACAACCTCAAGTATGTATATTTGGAGGATGAGCAAAGACTGCATGTGATCATCTCTACCTCCCTCACTTCTGAACAAGAGCAGAGGTTATTGCATGTTCTTAAAAAGCACAAGAAGGCGATTGGATGGACATTGACTGACATTCCTCGTATTAGCCCATCAACATGCATGCAGAGGATATTATTGGAAGATGGAGCAAAGCTAATGAGACAGTCACAAAGGTGACTCAACCCTGTGATCTTAGATGTTGTCAAGAAGGAGGTGACCAAGCTTCTACAAGCTAGGATCATCTATCCTATTTCAGATAGTCAGTGGGTCAGCCCTATCCATGTTGTTCCTAAAAAGGCAAGCCTCACTATAGTCAAGAATGAAAAAGAGGAGCTGATTCCAACCAGAGTGCAACACAGTTGGAGAGTTTGCATCAACTACAAAAGGATAAATCAAGAAACCAGGAAAGACCACTTTCCCCTGCCTTTTATTGACCGAATGCTTGAGCGCTTGGTAGGTAAATCTCATTACTATTTTCTTGATGGTTTTTTTGGCTATTTTCAAATCCATATTGCTCCTGAGGACCAAGAGAAAACCACATTCACTTGCCCCTTTGACACTTTTGCCTATAGGAAGATGTCTTTTGGCCTATGCAATGACCCTGATACATTCCAACGATGCATGTTTAGCATTTTGGTGATTTTCTTGAAAACTGCATAGAGGTGTTTATGGATGATTTTATTGTTTATGGATCCTTTTTTGATGCATGTTTAGATAGTCTGGACAAAGTTTTGAATAAGTGCATCCAATTTAACCTTATTCTCAATTTTGAGAAATGCCATTTCATGGTAGAACAGGGCATAATTTTGGGGCACATAATTTCGAGTAAGGGCATTGAAGTTGACCATGCTAAGATTTCAGTTATTTCAAATTTGCATTACCCCTCTTCTGTGTGAGAGGTTCGTTTTTTTCTTAGTCACGCAAGGTTTTACAGGCGCTTTATTCAGGATTTCAACAAGAAGGCCCTTCTGCTGTCCAACTTGCTGCAAAAAGATTTTGAGTTCATCTTTAGTGACGAATGCAAAAAGGCTTTCGATTGCCTCAAGAAGGCCCGAACCACCACTCTGATCATTTAGGCGCCCGATTGGACAACCCCGTTCGAGCTGATGTGAGATGCATCCAATTATGCATTGGGGGTCGTTCTGGCTCAAAGGATTGACAAGCAGATGAGGGTAATCTACTACGCCCCCAGGACATTGGATGTTTCCCAAGAAAACTACACCACAACAAAGAAGGAGCTTCTTGCGGTTGTTTTTGCACTTGAAAAGGTTAGATCTTATATGCTTGGTTCTCCTGTTGTTGTGTTTACTGACCATGCAACTCTGAAGTACCTATTGAAGAAGGCAGAATCCAAGCCTCGACTGATTAGATGGATGCTCTGGCTCTAGGAATTTGATTTGGAGATCCTGGATAGGAACGGAGCACAAAACTTGGCTGCAGACCACCTGAGCAGGATTGAAAGGTCTGTTGATGATGCTTCACCGATCCAGGATGATTTTCCGGATGAGAGTTTATTGACACTTTCTTCTTTTCCCTCACCTTGGTTTGTTAATATTGTGAATTACTTAGTTGCTTCAATTTTTCCTCCATTAGCGTCCAAAGCTCAATGTGATAAATTGAAGAGCGACGCTAAGTATTATATTTGGAATGACCCCTATTTGTGGAAGATGTGCAGTGATCAGGTTACCAAGAGATGCATTTTGAACCACGAGATTGACTCGGTCCTTCAATTTTGTCATTCATCTGCATTTGGTGGTCATCTTGGCACACAGAGGATAACTCGTAAGGTGCTGAATTGTGGATTTTACTGGCCCACCATCCTCAAGGATGCGTGGAGGATTTGCAGCACATGTGAGCAATGCTAGAGAGCGGGATGAGCCATTTCTTGGAGACAACAGATGCCTTAACAACCCATGTTGTTCTATGAGGTCTTCGATGTTTGGGGTATAGATTTCATAGGCCTTTTCCCTGTTTATTTTGGTTTCACTTACATCTTACTTGTTGTTGATTATGTCTCAAAGTGGGTGGAAGCTAAAGCCACCAGGACTAACGATGCTCGAGTTGTTATAGACTTTATCATGTCTCACATATTCTGCAGGTTTGGAATTCCTAGAGCTATCGTTAATGACCAGGGCACCCATTTCTGCAATAGGTCCATGAAGGCTTTGCTTCGAAAGTACGGGGTTATGCATAAAATTTCCACACCATATCACCCCCAAACTAACGGGCAAGACGAGATATCAAATAGAGAGATCAAGCGGATCTTGGAGAAGATTGTCCAGCCCAACTGAAAGGAATGGAGCAACAAACTTGAAGACGTTATCTAGGCTCATAGGACTGCTTACAAGGCACTTATTGGGATGTCTCCCTATCAGGTCGTCTTTGGTAAGCCATGCCACCTACCAATGGAAATAGAGCACCGAGCCTACTAGGCTGTCAAATCATGCAACTTCTCACTTGATCAAGCTGGGGAGGAAAGAAAGTTGCAGCAGAATGAGTTAGATGAGATCCGCCTGAAAGCATATTAGAACTCTCTGTTCTACAAAGAGAAAACCAAGAGATTCCATGATAGCTCCATAGTGAGGAAAGAGTTTGTTGTTGATCAGCAAGTGTTATTGTACAACTCCAGACTTGGTCTCATGGGTGGTAAGTTGCGGTAAAAGTGGATTGGTCCTTTTGTGGTGACTAATGTTTATCTTTATGGTGCAGTTGAGATCAAGAGCCAATCCACCAATAAGAGCTTCAAAGTGAATGGGCATCGTCTGAAGCCATTCCTCAGCAACCCTGCCTTGGTGGATACTGTTGTAGAGGAGACTTCCTTACTTGATCCCACTTCTGTTTCACCATAATTCAGGGAGTTTTCTTTCTCCTTCCTTACTTTTATTGCACTTGTCTAGGTACATTTGCTGATGTTTGATTGTTTGATATTATGCTTGAGTCAAATTGGGACAATGTGTACTTTAAGTGTGGGGAGAGCTAGTAGTTTGTCTCATTTTTTGTTAATTTATGTTAAGTTTCTGTTTTTTGTGTGGGACACTAACTTCACTTTTGGATAATGAGTTGTTAGTTGTTCTGTGGACTGATATCCTTGTTTTCTCTTTGCATGTCAAGTTGCTTTTGAATTGTTTTACCATGTGTGAGGATTTGAGTCACTCTTTATTCTTTGTTGTGTGATATATGCCTCTTGAATGCTTGCACAGTGGCCTTGGCTTGACTTTTTCTTATGCTTTTCTAATTCACATAGATGTTTGGATATGATTTAGGCAATTTTGTTCTGATGAGCCTATAGCCAGATGAGCCTACCTTGGACTGTTTCCGTTGATAGCCCTTTTTGAGCCTCATACTCTTTCATTGTTCTACAACTCATTACAAGCCCTTAGCCTGAAAAACCATGATACACCCTGCCTTAGGAAATTTTGGATCTTTGGAATTGTTTTGGGAATATGTGTTATCTTTTAAGTGTGGTTGCGCACAATAAGTGTGGTTGTGCGCACACCTGTTTTGTTCATGGATTTCTCATTTGTATATTTTATGTCGGACTTCAAAACTATTGTTTCTCTACTAAAAAATGAAAAGAAATGAGAAAAGTAAAAAAATTGATTGAAAAGAAAATAAAAGAAAGAAAAAAGGTTTGGGTTTGGGTTTGAGCATTGTGTGAGAATTGAATCTAAAAGTGTTGGAGTTTGGAATTGCTCTCATGTTTGATTTTGACGTATTTCCCCATTGCTCCTCTATTTCCTTTGGTTCTTTTTAGCCACTTATCCATATGTTCCACACCTTGTCCTCAACCCCATTACAACCTTGAAAAGTCCTTCTGATTTTGATTTGCATGTGTTTTGGTTTGGTTGTTGGTTCTAGAGGCTTGCCTAGTCTGTTTGATGTTCGTTTTTCAAGGGTGCTTTGAGAGTAAATAGTAGCCTAGAGATTTGAGTGATATAGTGCATATTTTGTGAGGTTATGTAGCTTTCAATTCTCTCTTTGAGCTGAACTGAGTACTTGACATGTTTTGAATTGCTTGGATGATGTTCATGGATACCTTGCAGCTTTGAATCCTTCTATGTTGGATGTGTTTCCATTTGTCTGTTTCGAGTCTGTTTGTCTTGTGTCTCTTTTTGTCTCTCTTGTTATGTCTGTGATGTCCTTGCTTTGCTTTACTTTCTATTTTTGCCCAGAGTGCAAAAGGGTAAGTGTGGTCGATTTTGATGAGTTATTATTTTCATCCATTCCACTAGCCTTTGTGTACCGATTTGATAGTTTTTCAGTGCTTAATTGTTTATTTTTAGTGTGTTTTCATTTGTTGCGCTTTATTGGGCCACTATTCCGAATTTGGGTTAATTTCAAATTATTTGGCCTAATTTTCGTTTTTAATTATTTTTTGGTATTTGGGTAAAGCAATTTTGGAGCTTGGAAATTAATCTTCAGATGAAGAGAGTTGCCATGTCATTTCCACATCATTGTCACGTCTGCGCCATGTCAATCAGCCCGTCCACGTCATTGGGCCAGCATTTTAAGCCTATAATTTTTTTAATTCTGAGTGGCAAAATGACATTTTTATAAATAGGAGTGACATATTTGATGTGACCACATTTTTTTAGGGTTTTCTAGCATGGCAATCACTTATTCTTCTTCTTCCCCCAATCTATTTTGACGATTTGGAGAGCACCCATGTTTAGGGTTCATGATTCTTCCACAAATTGGAGCAATTAGTAACATTTTCTGCACATTATTTCTTTGAATTTGTGTTTTCTGTCTTATTTTCTCCTCTTAACTATGTATTTCGGTTTGCATTTTGTTGTTGATTTGAATTCCATGGGCAACTAATTTTCTTATGCACTGATTCCTTGCAAAGAATGAAATGAAACCTTGAGATTAATGTTTTATTGAGTTGAGTTTTGTTATTTCTTCGTAGTGGATTTGCGTTTGCGTTTTAATTGAAGAACCCAATCTGTTTTTGCTTAATTTTCAGAATGGGAAATTCATTTTAGTTGATTTTCATGCTTAATGAACCATGACAAACTCATGAGCGTTTGCAATGCTTAATTGCACGTTGAATTCGTGGTTAAGCTCTGCTTAGTTGTTTAATAGCAAGTTTCGTGAGGAATAACGAAACCAATTCAGTTTGTAATCTGTGATGGGTGAAATTTCATTCGAAGCAAGGAATCTTTGCTGTTTTCGTGACTATTTAATCAAAACTGCAATTATGTTTTAGTAATTTTGTGTTGAAACTGAATATGCCAACCCCCTCTGTGTTATAGGTGTTGTGTTTGTCTGAAAAATGAAGCTTTGAACAAGAACATTGATCGTTGGGAGATGACTCTGGTTGGTTACCACATGTTGCATTTATCTATTTTAATTTGGTGGGGTACGGCCTCTATCAGTCCTTGGTTAACTTTTTCTGCATAAAAATAGGCCACACAACTTGTGCACACTAATTGAATGAAAAAAATAATCAAGTTAGGTGTTTACAACACTAATTTTGCATCATAGTTATGAATCATCAACTAAACTTTTTAAAGGTTAAATTTGACGATTTTCAAAGAATTCGTTGTGTCAGCTTGATAATGTCCTACACAATATGCAGAACTGTTTTGAAGCATGCCATGAATGTTTTCTAGGTACTTTGGTGTCCTAATTTTATGCCTAAATGCAAAATCAGAAACTGTTTGACAAAATGACTCAATGAAGAATATGGTTTCACTAAGTGTTTGATGAAATGTTTGAATAAAGTAACATAAGAATTATGTCATGCAAATGACCTAAAATTTGCTTATATATGATAAACTTGATTAAGTGAATGCTAAAACTAAATTCAAAACTCAAAAATCACAAAACCACCTCTTAAACCCAACTTTGCTACAAACTAGTTAAGGTTTTAGGAGGAGGGATGTGTGAATCACTAACACCCTGCCCTCCACCAGCCCTTACAACCTATCTTGTCTCTATTTTTATAGTCCTCTATCATTTAAAACCTACTTATATACTTGCATTACAATTTTATTCTCAAATTTATAATATTAGCACTAATTTTAGTTTTAGGTGCTAGTTTTAGGTTCTAAGTAGTGAAATTATAATTTTCTTGTTAATTTCGAATTTTGACTTCATTAATATCTTTCTTGTACAATTCAAAAGTTGTCTACATAGTGGTTAAGTAATTAAAATAAGTAGAATAGTGCAGTTTTCATATTTTACAGTTTTGGCCTATTCTAGTCACTAATTATAGGCATAGGTTGCCATATTTTGAGTCTTTGGTTTTTTTTGTAAGTTGAGGTTTTTCTTAGCTAGATTTTATCATTTTAAACTGTTTGGGATAACTTCTTTCCAGTTTCTTAGGTTATTTTAGTATGGCTACAAATTGTATGTCATTCTAGTGCACTTTGTAAGGTTTGAGTAGTGATTTTTAGCATTTTGGTTTGGAATCAGTTTTTAGGTTATACTTGTAAGACCCGAGAAAATTAAATAATTATTTAATTATGACGAGTAATAGAAACATTTAAAACAATTAATGTGAGGAACAATGACGTGGAAAAGTACTAGCTCAAGTGGTTGAGAGTACTTTATTGTGTGTGAGGACTTGGGTTCGAGTCCTATGTGTGCCACTTGGGTGTTATTTAAATTATGCGTTTTATGTGTTTATATATACTGAATGCGTGGGGTGATGATAGATGCCTAGAATTGTAGGAGTTATCATGAAATCTGGATTGATTGAATGGTTTGGACTTGGTTTGGTATGTGCATAGGTGTGGGTTCGAACCTTGTTGAGAACTAAATATTTTCTTTTTGCCAATTTTTCCTTTGGCATGAATGTGAAAAGGTTTGGAAAACCTAGTAGTCAAGAGTGCCAATCCAGAAGGCTGAAAATATTCAGTAAATAGGTAATGAATACCCTTTAAGCCACTTTTTATTGTAATTTTCGTGTGGAGTGTAAAGAGCACTTAAGAGAGGAGTGAGTGAGAGAGTACGTGTAATTGGAAAGAGAGAGATACCTGGAAACTGAGGAGGAACTTTGGCAGAAGGATTCTAGTGTGGGCATACTGCAGAGAGGAGTTGGAAGGGAGAAATAGTGTGACGAGTGCAAATAAGTGAAGAGGAGGTTTGCTTCGAGACACACTCACCAATTCGGGTTTGAGAGCGGGAAATCCAGGTAAGGGGAGTTGTTTTTATTTGTTTTGTCTCGTGTTAACTGTATTGTGATTGAATGAATCGAATTGGATGAGTTTCTTTGCCTGATTATGCGATCTGTTTAACATTTCTGGGTTCTCGCCCAGAAATTGCCTAGCGGTGAGTTGAATCCCGTCGGGCAGTGTACTAGGTTTATTGACCTTTTGCTGTGATGTCGGGAATTTCATCATGTGTTGAGGTTCCATTTGATATGTTTGCCTTATTTGATGATTGATTTTACTGCTACGATGTCTCTACGAGTGGTTAGAATTTAGGTTGCGATTGCGAGACCTAGGGGTTCAAGTAAGGGTGTGAAAGGTTCTGAGTTATCAAAAGTTTGATATCAATGATGTATTTATTTGATTGGTATGGGATTATGAAGTGGTTTGGTGGTATAAAATGATCGGGTTTCGCGAGAGTAATGAGTGGTGATGGATTGAACAGTAGAATAGAAGTGAGTTCGTAGGAGCAAGGAATCTGGGATTCTCCCAGACACTGACGTGTCGCCTGGCGGCATCCTATTGGCCGCTAGGCGATGGCCACTGGAAAGCTTCACACTGGGAAGTTTGGTACAGTGGCGGTGAGAGGAATTATGGGCGAAATGGTTTCGGAGAGAAGTTAGCTTGAATGGTGGTAATATAGAGGAATAGAAGGAGATCATGTCTGTATCTCGGGTAAGGTATTGGTGTACGTGCAAATGGGGTGCAAAGTGGTCTAACAGGTAATAAAAATGATGGTAAATTCTTAATCTGATGTTAGAAAGGTTGATAGTATTGATCGATAGTGTTAGACAGGAATGATAGATAAGTTGGAATTATGAATTTCAATGGCATGCACAAATGGAAATTTGGAGGAGTTATTGGGTAATGGACGAGTGCTCGAATCATTGGGTAAATATATGATTGATACTGATAAGCTTAATGGGGTAACAGAAATGAGTGGAATTTGGTTCTGCTATTGTTAAACTGAGATATGAGGTAATTTGCATAAGTGTAGGTGAACCCCAATGGAAAGGGTAAATGATAGTGATGGGTTATAGGGAAACCAAATCCAGTTGTATAGATGGGGAATCAGAACCAGGTACTGACTCATGAGTGAACAATGTACCATAGAGTAATCTGTATCATAGAGTCAACCTAACAGTGTTCCAAAACCTGCAGTATAATGCTTCTGGTATGGCGCCTGGCAGATCGCTAATCCTGCCAGGCGATAGGAACAATAGGGAGGATCATTGCATTGCGTGGCGCATGGCGGCAAGGGAGTGCTATGCCAGGCGATGTTGGAAAAATAGTGGCACTAGAAGAGCGCTGGCGCTTGGCGGCGGGCAAATACCGCCAGGCGGTCTGAGCCTGTTTCGCCAGGCGGTGCTGGCTGGTGCGCCAGGCGGCTGTGCAGCAAGTTACGAGTCGTGTGTGATGTTTTAACTGATAATGATGCTTTGCTTGGATCGGGAGATGGTGTGCCATGAGCGGGTAGGTTCATGGATGGTGGTTGACATGTGATGATATGAGCGGGGAGGTTAATATCCAGTTACTCTCACGTGGGGATACGAGTGAGATAGGTTCGTATGTTCCGTGCTCACGGTGAGAGATGCCACGTGCGGGGAGGTACGGGGCTGGTGGATCACATGTGTTGGACTACGGGCGGGCAGGTCCGTAGAGTAGGACTACGAGCGGGGAGGTTCGTAGAGTAGGACTACGAGCGGGGAGGTTCGTAAAGGCAGGACCACGAGCGGGGAGGTTCGTGTGAGCATCATATTCCAGAGTTCAAGGCTAACCAGTTGTGTGATTTGAAGGCTATAAAGCCTTGGGGTTAAGGTCTTGGCCAAGAACTATGTACAATGAATAAGATGGGAATATAAGTTATCTTATGTTTTATATTCCTGTTACTTTATTTTCTCAGCTCACCCTTTCTTGTTTGTGTGTTTGTGTATGGCGATGATCGTGTGATTCGTTACACGGGAGCAGATGTTGACACAGGTGGTGCTGAGGATGTCAGGCGACGGAGTGAGGGCTAGCTTGGGATTAGAGCTAGGATTTTGTCCACATGTATTTCATTATGTTTTTGTTCATGAACATGAATATTGGAAACTTGCAACACTTAAATATTATTTTATAAGTTTTGGCGTGTGTTTTTCATAAATTTAAATTTTTCCGCGTTGGGATAATTATTAACGCGTCCTTTGACATAATTTATTTCTTTTATTATTTATTTTTTTAGTAATATTCCTGAGGGATGTTACATTTGGTACCAAAGCAAACGTTTTGATGCTTTTGGGAAAATTGGGAAGTGAGCTGACGTTTGTTGTGTGAAATTGATTGATGTGTGTTGATTGTTAAATTTGATAGAGTATAATTTAATCTTTAGCTGTTTGATTTTAACAGTTGAAATATGTGGCGTGCACAGGTAATGGCAAACAGGAGGCATAGAAACACCGCTGGCGCTGATGAGATTGCTAACGCAATCCACAGGATGGTGGATGCGATGCAGCCTGTGGCAGCACCACGTAGAGCCATGATTCCACCTGTGAGACCTGTGACCATGGAAGACTTCATGCGTCACAAGCCAGCTAAATTCACTGGGAAAGCCACCCCAGATGAGGCTGACGCATGGCTCCGTGAATGCGAGAAGATATTCAGAGTGATAGAGTGCACGGAGGCTCAGAAGCTCAATTTCGCCACCTTCTTGTTGGTGACCGAGGCAGAGTATTGGTGGATGAGCATGCAGCAACAAATGCTAAACAGAGCTGAAGAGGTGGCTTGGGCCAGCTTCAGGACGAGGTTCCTGGAGAAGTATTTCCCTGACAGTGCTAAACACAAGCGCGAGGCAGAGTTTCTCACCCTACAACAGGGGAACCTATCAATGCAGGCGTATGTGGAGAGGTTTGACTACCTCTTGAGGTTCTATTCCCAGACGGTGACGGAGGAGTGGCGCTGTAGGAAGTTTGAGGGCGGCCTTAAACATGAGCTGAGGCGTTTTATCGTACCGTTGAGGGTGCGAGAGTTCTTGATCTTGGTTGAGCAAGCCAAGAGCGTTGAGCAGCTGGAGATGGGACCCAGTCGGATCAACCGCACACAGAAGAATAATGCTGAGGGCAGGCAACAGAAGAAGCCCTATAGTAGACCAACTTCGTCCTCACAAAAGTTGAGATGTTATAACTGTGGGGGAGGGGAACACTTACGGAGGGATTGCACTAGACCCGCCAGTAGTGGAGGTAGCGGTATGAGCACTCGCAAGTGCTACGCATGTGATCAGCCAGGACACTTCGCCAACAAATGTCCTAATAGGAAGACTGCTCCAACATCACGATCTCAGCCATCCTCATCTGACAGGCCGAGAGCAGCAGACCTGGTTTTTGCCATGACTAGCACAGAGGCCACCCGGTCAGGTAATTTGATTCTGGACCGTTGTTTGCTTTTCGGTAACAGTGTGTTGGTATTATTTGACTCAGGAGCTTCACACTCCTTCATATCCCATGACTGTGTGGAGAGATTGGGGTTGTCTACTCGTGACCTTGGATGTGAGTTGATAGTCTTGACACCGGCATCTGGACAGGTTTCAACAAATTTAGTTTGTATTAGATGCTTGATGGAAGTAAAGGGCAGACGCTTCAAGTTGAATCTAGTTTGCTTGCCCTTGGAGGGATTGGAGGTCATACTAGGAATGGACTGGTTGTCTATCAACCATGTGGTACTTGATTGTGGACGGTGCAGAATTGTGTTTTCAGACACTGAGGGGATAGAGTTGATGACATCAGGAGAGGCAGTGAAAGAGATGAGGCAAGGATTTACTTGCTTTGTGATAGTAGCCCAAGAAAAGAAGATGAGTACCGAGGAGCAGATCAGCAGAATACCGGTGGTGGATGAATACGCCGATGTATTCCCGGATGAGATACCTGAGTTACCACCCAGCCGGGATATAGATTTCTCAATTGATCTAATCCCTGGGGCGCGCCCAGTGTCAGCAGCACCGTACAGAATGACACCAGCCGAAGTAGCAGAGTTAAAGAAACAGATAGAGGACTTGCTAGAGAAGAGATTTATCCGACCCAGTGCTTCACCGTGGGGAGCCCCGGTGTTACTAGTAAAGAAGAAAGACGGTAGCTCTAGGCTGTGCGTCGATTATCGACAGTTGAACAAATTGACGATAAAGAACAAATACCCATTGCCGAGAATTGATGATTTGCTCGATCAGCTTAGAGGGGCAGGAGTATTCTCCAAAATTGACTTAAGGTCTGGCTATCATCAGATCTTAGTCAAGCTAGAGGACGTCCAGAAGACAGCCTTCAGATCGAGATATGGACATTACGAATATGTTGTGATGCCCTTTGCAGTGACCAACGCTCCAACTGTCTTCGTGGATTATATGAACCGCATTTTCAGGCCCTACCTGGATAAATTTGTGGTGGTATTTATAGATGACATCCTCATCTACTCTCGGAATAAGGAGGAGCATGCGGGCCATCTGAGAATTGTGCTGGAAATGTTGAGAGAACATCAGTTGTACGGTAAATTGTCCAAATGTGAATTCTGGTTGGACGAGGTGCAATTTCTGGGGCATGTGATTTCTTCGCATGGTATAGTAGTGGACCCGAGTAAGGTTGAGACGGTGTTGAAGTGGGAAAGACCTCGGATAGTAACAGAAGTCAGAAGCTTCCTAGGGTTGGCTGGGTACTACAGGAGGTTTGTAGAAGGGTTTTCTAAAATGGTGAGTCCATTAACTCAACTCACTAGAAAGGATCAACCCTTCTCCTGGACTGATAAGTGCAAAGAATGCTTCGAGGAGATGAAGAAGAGGTTGACTACAACTCCGATTATCATTATTCCAGATACCAGTAGAATGTTTGAGGTATACTGCGATGCATCCTACCAGGACTTGGGTTGTGTACTAATGCAAGAAAAGAGGCCGGTAGCCTATGCTTCTAGGCAGTTAAAGGTGCATGAGAAGAATTACCCTAAGCACGATGCCACAAAGTCGGTAATGTTGATTTTCATCCCATTCCACTAAAAAGACTGTTTCAGATCTTAATACATCTTAGTCATACCTGGGTGTATGCTAAGACGGCTTTTATGCCCCTCCTCCATTATTTGTTTCCTCAACCTCCAATTTCCAGGCACACAGACTCTATCTCTGAACCTTAAGATACCATCTGTCCCGATCCTGTAATCCTTCCCCTTCTTAGTCCCAATCCAACTCACAAATTGCTGCAACTCAGCATCATCCTTCTGTTGGTCACGGATAGTCCCCAACACATCACTAGTCAGTGTAAGAACACTGCATCTGATGGAATCCTCACTCAGTTGTATACCCAGGTTCATATCCCTGAGTTTCTCAATCAACTCCAGCTCCTTCACCATCATGGCTGAGATATGCATCCTTTTCCGACTCAAGGCGTCCGCAACCACATTAGCTTTGCGTCCATTAACTCAAAGGATATGTTCCGAGCCACAACTCAAGGAACACAATGAAGCCAACCTTCGAGACATCATGAAAGCCTTGTAGACCACGCACATCCAAAGCAAGCCAAACATCTTTGCCTCAGCAACATATTCTGGCGCTACTCACCAGTCGCCAGGCGCACCACGCTTCCAGACCACCTGGCGGAGGACACGTGTCGCCAGGCGCCAAGCGCCACTAATGCTATTATTTTAGCAAGTATCACTTGGCGGGACAACCCTTACTGCCAAGTGCCACACGCTTCAATACTCTACTGGTTTTGTAGCTATCGCTTGGCGGTCATACACCACCGCCAGGCGTTACACCAGTACTTGTGCAGTATTGCTTTTAAGCACCTAGAACAAAGTAAAATCAATCCTACTCTTATAATTATGCATATACACAATAGTGAATATAGGCTTCCAGAAATCAACATGGCTCCCATGCATAATCTAAACTTAGATGACTTCATCATACGCGTACACATGTATCACCATATATCATATGCATCAATCCCCCTATTTATTTATATATATATATATATATATATATATGTATGTATGTATGTATGTATGTATGTATATATATATAAATACATACATATATATACATACATATATATATACATATATACATACATATATATACATACATATATACATACATACATACATACATACATATATATATATATATATATATATATATATATATATATATATATATATATATATATATATATATATATATGTGTGTGTGTGTGTGTGTGTGTATATATTCCATCCTTTAAATCTACGTTAATATTCAATTCTAACTTATGAATAATGCATGCTCAAACAAATATAAATCAGTAGCACTCTAAGAACTTAAGCACATGATCCTACGCACCAATGCAAATTTATATTGAGACACATGCATTCACCAATAAACCAATTTTCAACATTTAAATAACCCGAAGGAACATTCAAATTCATAGAGACTTACAACATAAACCAATCATGCTTCATTAGAAGTTACTTGAAATTATCAAGAGCTTATTCATGCATTTTAAAGACTTCAAAACTAGCAATAATGAGTAACATATATCTCTAGCTACTAAGCTCCAAATCAAATCGCCACCGTTCAAAGTGAATAACTACATGTTATGGATCACCTGTCAAAATTTCACCTAAATCAGACGGTTAACGAATCGAGAAATGCAATTTTACGAAAACTGCACAAACTAGAAAAACTGTGGTGCCTAGCGCCTAAAAATCAGGATCCTGGCGCCTGGCGGTAAAAAACCAGCGCTAGGCGGTTCCTAATCTGCAAAAATACGAAAAAAAGCATTTTTTGTGAATCAGAACACCACTCGAATCTCTGGTATGGCGCTTGGCGACCAATTGGGTGTCGTCGAGCGGTTCTTGCTGTTCTAGGAACCCAAAAATCCCCCTCACACCTACGAACCTCTACCACTCTCCACTACCCTGTTTTCATTCAATTTACGACTCAAAAGGTTCTACTCATATATTTAGGTTCATGATCCATTCCTAAAACTTCCAATAAGTGAAATTCCATTAATCTTTTCCCCTTAATTTAGTGCCACTATAAAAATCCCCAATTCATCAACCCTAAGATGAGCTTCATGCGATTTTCATATCAATTTAACCCCTAATTCCACGAATTTCCAAGGAAATACAATGTATAATCATTCATAACAATTAGAACGTCATTTCTCCCTGATTAGAATCCTCCGAGAACCCCAAAACATCAAGAATCGAGTCAAGCTGACTCGCATCGCTTGGCAGGTGTTCTTCTTGATAATTCATATAATTATATGATTTTATTATCACTCAACATGATCAAGCATATTGTTAAAATAATAAACAATTAAATAACACATACATGGCATACATAGGACTTGAACCCAAGTCCTCTCAACATAACTGAGTACTTTCAACCATTTGAGCTAGTACTATTTCACGTCATACTTGTCAGAATTAAATGTCATAAAGGCTCTCATTACCCGCATTTATTAATTAATTAATTTTCATGGTCTTACAACTACCACAAAAGTAACACTGTCATTGTTTGCCTTTCACAAAACATGGTCGAAGTTCCCAACTACCGTCGTTGGGTGTATGACCGTTGTTACAGTGGTAGGAGAGGCTTGAAGGAAACTTTTGTGATAGGAGTTGAACAGTCTATCCCAACTGCTCAACAATATAAATATTAAGTGCTCTTGAGGGAGGGATTAGATGTCCCTGCGTTAAGTGCGAATGTACTCACATTTTGAAAGATGAGGAAGTTAAAGTTCATCTATCAAAAAAGGATTCATGCCAGATTATCGGATTTGGACATTTCACAGTGAAGAAGTGCCCTATGTTTATTCGGGTGAACATGATGGACGTTTTCCTAGTTCAAGCATGGTTGATCATACCTTTGAGATGAATCAAGCTACGTATATTGAAGAGATGTTGAATAATGCTCTTGGCCAACATGCTTCATTTGACGAAGCAGACGATAGTCGTTTAGAAGAGTCTCCAAATGAGTTCACTCGGAGATTTTACAATTTATTAGCAGAGGCCAATGAACCTGTATTTGAAGGGGTAACTGAGTCAAAATTGTCAGTATGCATTAGACTTGGCCAACATGCTTCATTTGACGAAGCAGACGATATTCGTTTAAAAGAGTCTCCAAATGAGTTCACTCAGAGATTTTACAATTTATTAGCAGAGGCCAATGAACCTGTCTTTGAAGGGGTAACTGAGTCAAAATTGTCAATATGCATTAGACTTTTGTCCTTCAAATCCAACTGGAACATTCCCAACCAAGCATTGGACAACATTGCAAAACTCATTTTAGATCTAGTTGGATTTGAAGAACAAAAGTCTAAAACTACCAAATAATTCTTTGCCCAACAATTACTATGAAGCAAAGAGATTAGTTTCAAAGTTGGGATTGGAGTTAAGAAGATTGATTGTTGTATGAACGGTTGTATGCTTTTCTATGACAATGATAATGGAAAAAATGATGCATCCTTGCTCCAATGCAAATTTTGTGGACACCCTCGATATCACACTCCATGCAGGCCAGAGGCAAAAAAAAAAACCAATTCCATTGAAGTTCATGTACTACTTGCCTATAATTCCAAGACTACAAAGAATGTTTGCTTCAATGCAAACAGCACAACATATGACATGGCATGATGAGAATAAAATACAAGGCATGCTACGTCATTCATCCGATGAACAAGCTTGAAAGCACTTTGATCGAAAGCATCCTTCCTTCGCCAGTGATCCCCGTAACATTCAACTTGGTCTATGTTCAGATGGATTTAATCCGTACATCCAAGCATCGTCATCACCTTATTCTCGTTGGCATGTGATTGTTACTCCTTACAATCTTCCACCTGAGATGTGTATGACTAAGCCTTATATGTTTTTTATGTGTATAATATCAGGTCCATCTAATCCAAAGGCATTGATAGATGTTTATCTAAAGCCTTTGATTGATGATTAGAATAAGCTATGGAGTGGTATTTGGACGTATGATGTTTCAAGGAAGCAAAATTTCTTAATGAGGGTAGCTTTGATGTGGACTATTCATGACTTCCCTGCATATGGGATATTATCTGGTTGGAGCATACATGGTAGATTAGCCTGTCCGCATTGTATGGAGTATACTAAGTCATTCACATTGAATTATTGTGGAAAAAGTTATTGGTTTGATTGTCATCATCGATTCTTGCCAAGTGACCATCCATTTAGGAGAAACACTAGGGCATTTCGCAAAGGGGAAGTTGAAACGGATGGGCCACCTCTAAGGTTGACTCCATCACAACTTTGGAGAAGAGTCAAACATTTTCCAAAAGTGACTGAAAGTGGTGTCACAAGGATCGATGGGTATGGAGAGTGGCATACTTGGACTAAAAAAAGTATCTTTTGGGATCTTCCATATTGGAAAGATAACTTGATGAGACATAATCTTGATGTCATGCATATAGAAAAGAATTTTTTTGACAACATCTTCAACACAATGATGAATGTTAGTGGGAAGACAAAAGATAATGACAAAGCAAGAAGAGATGTTGATTTATATTGTCGGCACAAAGACTTGCAGTTGAAGTCACATGGCAATGGGAAGTGGCTCAAGCCAAAACCAAATTATACCATGACAAAAGATGAAGTTAAAATATAGTTTGTCGTTGGGTAAAGGAGCTTAGGATGCCAGATGGTTATTCTTCAAACTTGGCAAGATGTGCTGATATTGAAAAGGATAGTATTCATGGTATGAAGAGTCATGATTGTCATGTATTCATGGAGACATTACTCTCTATTGCTTTCAGCTCGTTGCCAATGCATGTGTTAAATCCTCTAATAGAAATTAGTCACTTCTTCAAAGACTTGTGCTCAACGACACTGAAGGAGGATTCATTATATAAATTAGTCACTTCTTCAAAGACTTGCAAATTGGAAAGAATATTTCCTCCAGGATTCTTTGATTCAATGGAGCATCTCCTTATTCATCTTTCACATGAAGCATGGCTTGGTGGACCAGTACAATATAGGTGGATGTATCCATTTGAAAGGTGATAATATTACTAAATTTTTGAACTTTGAACTCTTATTCTCATGTTCAATCCTAATATGCACTTTTTTTATTTCTAAAGATATATGGGGGAATCAAAGCGTTATATCAAAAACAAAGCCAGAGTAGAAGGATCCATTTGTGCAACTTACTTGCATCGTGAGACCATATACTTTTGCTCTCTATTTCCAAAACTTCACGTTGTAACCGAGAAATCATAGGAATGAAACACAATGGCAAAGTCAAACATCTGAGTCAACATTATATGTGTTTAAACAAGTCGGTCATCACGCAAGCAAGGAGTGCACTCCTTGGTTAACTGATGCTGAATTCAACTTTGCTCATATGCATGTGTTAATCAATTGCACTGAAGTTAAATCGTATCTTGAGTAAGTTATAATCCCATTGTCTACAACCTAAACGGTAAATTCCTTTTAAGCAACTTGTATTCACCGTATTGTTAATCTTCTCTTAACAACTCATTCCTTGTAGTTGAGCAAAATCCTCAACCAACGTTTTCTCCCAACATATACTCAAAATTTCCTCATTGTAAGTTTTCTTAGTTCAAGAAACCTTTGTTCCTAAAGTTGATTAAACTTTCAATTTTTACACAATTTTTAGGTTTACAATGAGCCATTATGTGTTAGAAATCAAGACTTAAGGGATTTGGCAAACCCACCCATGAGATGCGTGAAGGAGTGGCACACATACTTTGTCAATGGGTACAAGTTCCACGCTAATGCCTGGTCGAACGGGAAGAAGACAATTAATTGTGTTGTGTACGTGAAGGGCCTCATAGAGGGAGGTTATGATGATTTTTCTGAGATAATTCATAAAATATAGGTTAAAATGCTCCGTTGGTCCTCGTTTTTGTACCAAAATCTCAATTTGGTCCTCATATTTTTATTGGTCTCAATTAGGTCCACATTTGTGTAAATCAGTAACAATTAGGTCATTTCCGTTAGTATGAAACTAACACCGTTAAGTAAGTGTCACATGTCAGCTCCTCGTTTTTTTGAACTTTTTTATTTTATTTTTTAAAAAATTTATTCTTTTTTATTTATTTTAAAAAAAATAGTTATGCCATGTTACGTCTATAGTGTTCCACATGTCAATCTGATATGGTGACACGTGTCAAATTATTGTATGAATCTCAATTTGGTCCTCATATTTGTTAATTTAATTTTATTTCAGTTTAAAAATTTTTAATTTCTTGTGCTACAAATTTCGACCAAATTTAATTTTTATATAGATGTTATGATGATACTTTTATTACAAGTTATATTTCTATTACATATTTTAAACAATATTAAATTTATATTTTACATTAAACTTTATTTAAACTTTATTTTAAAATTATAAATATATAGATTTATAAATTTATATTCGAAATATTTATATAACATTAAACATCAACAATTTTTTAGAGTTGGCTTAAAAATAATGTAAAATTTAAAACAATTTTATAACAAATTAAAATAAATATATTTAAAATTTTAATATTAAATACACTTAATATTATTAAAATATTGGTTAAAATACTCCATTGGTCCATGTTTTTGTTCAAAAATCTCAATTAGGTCCTAAGATTTTTCTTAGTTTCAATTAGGTCTGTATTTTTGAAAATGCGTAACAATTAGGTCCATTCCGTTAGTATGGTGGTAATGGTGTTAAGGATGTGCCACCTGTTTTTTTTAATTTTTTTAATTTTTGTTTTTTTTAAATTATTCATGTCACATATCACATCAATATTGTGCCACGTGTCAAATCAGTAAGGTGACACGTGTCAAGTCATTGTCTAAATCTCAATTTGGTTTATATACTTGACACGTGTCACCTTGACTGACTTGACACCTGGCATGAATAATTTTCAAAAGGAAAATTTAAAAAAAAAATCAAGAAAATGAGGAGCTGGCATGTGGCACATCCTTAACACCGTTACTACCATACTAACGGAATGAACATAATTGTTACACATTTTCAAAAATATGGACCTAATTGAGATTTTTGAACAAAAATATGGACCAATGGAGTATTTTAACATAAAATATTTAATAAACATATCAATTTTAATAAAAATAATCATAACATTATGTAAAAGTATAATTTGGTCTAAATTTAAAAAAATTCAAAAAATAAGGAGTTGACAAGTGGAACCTACTTAACGGTGTTAGTTCCAAACTAACAGAAAGGACCTAATTGTTACTGATTTACAAAAATGTGGACCTAATTGAGACTAATAAAAATAGTAGGACCAAATTGAGATTTTGGTATAAAAACGAGGACCAACAGAGTATTTTAACCTAAAATATATGAGCTAGAGTACAACACTTCTACTTCTCCAAAGAAAGTAGTTCTTTTTTATTGTGAATGGTTTGATCCTTCTACAAATGGTACAAGAGTACATCCTAGGTATAATACTGTCAAACTTCAAATCAATTTAAGATACCAACCATTTGATCTGTTCATTCTAGCAAATAATGTTAGACAAGTTTATTATGTCTCATATCCAGCATTTCGGAATATCAACAAACGTGGTTGGTGTGTTGCAATACAAATTAAGCCTAGGGGTCGTGTTGAGTCAAATGAGGTGGAAGAGGATATTCCCTATCAAGTTGATGAAATGTCACATGCCCATGAGATAATTGAAGTTGAAGGTGTCTCTACATTGCATGACCTTGGTGGTGAAGAAGAAGAAGAAGAAGAAGAAGAAGAAGAAGAAGAAGACAACGATGATGATGATGATGATGAGAATTATGAAGTCATGAATGATGACAATGATGATGATTAATTTTTAATATTTATAATTTGTATTATGTGTCATTGTTGTTGTGTAGTTGTAATATGACATTTTTCTTTGTAATATTTGTACGTATAATTTGACATTAATATTCATCATTTATTTATTCTAATACTATTAATTGAAAATAGTTTACAATGTCATTCGAGGGTCCACCTAATCCTGGTAAGGGGAAAGAGGTAGCAAAACCTAAAGCAAAAAGGGCACCAAAAATGCCATGCTACTTGATAAAAGTTCCTCCTGCAAGACCATCCATATCCACTCCATCCATTGTTGTTGACACACATAGTGCATCGTTACAGTCAACCTCCGTAGGTGTTGCATCCACACCATTATCATCCCCATTCACTCCTATTGTAGAGGCCACACCACCTCCTGTTATGGTACCCACACCACCTATTGTTATCATACCCACACCACTTGTAAGACCCGAGGAATTTAAATAATTAAATAAATAATTATTTAATAAATGCGAGTAGTGAAAGTCTTTATGACATTAAATCCTAACCTTTATGACGTGGAAAAGTACTAGCTCAAATGGTTGAGAGTACTTTATTGTGTGAGAGGACTTGGGTTCGAGTCCTAAGTATGCCATTTGTGTGTTACTAAATTTAGTATTTTCTTTTGATATGTTTGGATGTGATAAGAGAGGATAAATTGCTAGATTTATAAATGTTATCATGAAATATCATTTGGTTGAGTTGGTAGTGCACTTGAATTACAATTGTGTGGTAGTGGGTTCAAACCTTGGCTTAAGCAAAATAATTTTCTTTTCTTGCTAAAATTAAGTTAGGGTGTGAATGTGAAGAGCCTAAAAACCTAGCTAATTAGGAGACAGATAGGTGAATCATTAGCAGCCTTAAATCCCTTTTCAAATGAGTTTTCATTAAAATAAAGCATTATCAACTTGAAAAGTTTACTCGGGTATTGAGCGTTTACTAAAATTTACTTAAAAAAAACTTAATTTTTTTTCAATAAAAAATGGTAACTTTGGAAAAAGAGAATAGAATCCAGTTTCTTTTATTATTTAGAATCTTCATATATGTGTGGATAATACATACATTTTTTTCTAGTTTATTCTATAGATACAGTTGAAGAAAAATTTGATTAGTGCTCGAGTCGGATGATGAAAAATTATCATACCTGGTTCTTTTGGAGGATGGATCTATAAGAATTCACCTATCACAATAACAAAAAAACCTCACTTGAATGATCCTGTATTAAGAGCTAAATTGGCTAAGGGAATGGGTCATAATTATTATGGAGAACCCGCATGGCCTAACGAGGTTGTAAAAAGGGAGAAAGAAGTGTTGCAAGGTGGAAGAACAAAGGGGTTAGTGTGGATCAAGGGAGGATTCAAGTTTTTGGCAAATTGAGCTGAGAATCCAGGTTAGGGGAGCTATCTTATGTGTTTTTATTTGAACTGCATGTTTCTCGATTGAACATCATGACTGTGATCCTTGCATCGGGTTAAAATCCTGAAATCTGTTCATGTTTCTGGAAATTCCAGAAACCGCTTGGCGGTTATGTGTAACCCGTCAGGCGACACATGCTCCAGAACCCATTTTCTGGGCTTCTTCCTTAAACTTCCTGGTGGTTGTATGTTGTCTGCCAGGCGATGCGGACTGGCTTGCCCAGTTGATTATGGATTGGTGTGTTTTGCGATGTCGATGATGCGTGGATGGAGTATTTCTTTCAAAATTATGAAATTGTGGTATGTGTAAATGTTTGAGATATTATGAATGATGATAAACATATGAATCCTTGCGTGATTGGGGAATTAGGGTTCATGTTGGGATTGGGGATGGAGAACTACGAATTTTGCACATGATCTGGGTTCTGTTTTACGAACATAATAATTAAATTGAGCAAGCGGGAACCATACGAGTTTAAGGAACCTATCAGGGTGTAGAAAGGTATGCCAAAATGTGATAATTGGGTTTTGGGCTTCGCAATGGTGCAAGAAAAATCTGGGCGGAACCCAGAATTTCTATGCACCGCCTAGCGCCACAGGGATATCGCCAAGCGACACATTAGGGTAGGCAAACATATCGATTTTGTGTTGAGTTGGGTTTTAGGGGTAGTTACTTGAAATTGTGGTGCTTGATATAGGGTAATTGAGTATAATACATGGAAAAGAATTATCGTAATGTAACATATCTAATTTAAGGTGTGAAGAATTATAAGTAGGGATTGTGCGCATGTAAAAGCCATGTTGTGTTGTTTTCCTGTGATAAGGTTTATTGTCTGATATTTGCTGCCATGAGGAGCCACTGTGAATATTGGTTTTGGAATGAATGAATTATGTTTTACTTGGTATGATAATAATATGGTGGAAATTGCATATTACATAGAAGACAAGCATGTGGTTTTGTGATTCCAGTATATGTGTAACATTGGTCAAATTGTGATGGCATTAGGTACATAAATATTGAACTATATGATTATATGATTTGGAACCTGTTGATTGAAGTATGGCCTGTAAAGTGGTAAATGAAAGAGAGTAGGTGGGCATGATAAGGATTGATTTATTGGCATGATCCATTGTATGCATTGTGATCTAGTGATAGAACTATGACTGGAGTGCTCTACTGGTGCTATAATTGTGTGTATTGAATGATTGGGGGTCCTTTAGGACCTGAAGAAAATGCCAAAACCAGTAGAATTGTGCTACTAATATGGCGCCTGGCGGCGCGGGGCGAGCCGTTAGGCGACAGAGTTCCAAAACAGTGGCAGTGGCCACTGTCTACGCGAGGCGCCTAGCGGTAGGGTGGAATCCGCCAGGCGGTGACAGAACAGCGAGACTTCTGTTTGGCGCTTGGCGCTTGGCGCCTGGCGGGCACCAGGTTCCGCCTAGCGACGCGAGAGGCGCGCCAGGTGGTTTTGGTGCAGATTTGGTGCGCGAGGAAGGATTTATACACAACTTTAGGTGATGTTCATGATGCGATGCTTTGGTTGGGGGGCCAGTTATGAGTGTATCTTGTATTGGGGTAACGTGTGACCACTCTAGGTTGTAGCCTGGTGGCTTAGGAAATCCAGTGGAGTGTTCGAGATCGTGGCTCGTACAGCGAGGTTTCGGATGAGTGCCTTCTTTAGTGCATTTGATAGATTTTTGGTTGTCTGGAAATAACTACGAACTTATGTTCGTTTTGGGGAACTCCACTTAGTATCGCGGTGAGAGGTCGTGGCAAAGTTATTCCCACATGTGGACTATCAGATGGTGGCCTATAGTCGGAGGGGCGAGTAGACACTCATGCAGCAAAGATCGATCATTGATCTCACCCAAAGGGTATATAAATAATAGGCGTCTAAATTAATGGTTGAAAGTTGAGGAACTAAGGAAAGGGAAAATGCTAACACGTGTTATAATTTTGAGAGGTTTTAATGATTGTCATATTTTAGTTATTTATTTAAATGAGCTCACCCTATCTGTGTGTGTTTGACGATGATCATGTAACTTGTTACATGGAAGCAGATGTTGATGTAGGTGAGTATGTGGATGGTTAGTGATGGAGTGGGGAACAACTATGGGAGTTTTAGTACTTTTATGGACGGTTTGATTTTGTAATAATTAAACATAGCAGTTTTATTTATTATTGGCGCGTTGATTTTTTGGAATTAAATTTTCCCGCGTTTAGGGAAAGAAGTTATTAATAAATGAGGTTATATATATATATATATATATATATATATATATATATATATATATAATATTTTTTTTTTTTTTTTATATATGTAATTTCTGGCTAGGACGTTACACCACCTCCTGTTATGGTACCCACACCACGCCCTCCTTTGGTACCCACACCACCTCCTATTGTGGTACCCACACCACACCCTCCTTTGGTACCCACACCACCTCCTGTGATGATGCCCATACCCCCTGTTGCTGCTATACCTTCTCCATCATCAGTCCCTTCACCTAGTATTCCTACCTCTTCTGGTCCCACTAATGCAGATCCTATTGTTGTTGACCCTCCTCCCCATGAACGACCCATGATTGAACCTTATGGGAAAGGGTAATAATAACTCCTCCCATCTTAAAAACTATTTTCTTTTACATGACTTATTTTACCTTGCCCTTTTGTGCATTAATTTTCTTAAATCGTGTGCATGGTTTATCCTTCTAGAGTTGCTTCTTAGGCCATCATAAGGTCTATTAAGAAACAATATTTAACTGCTTGGCCGACATGGGGAGCAATACCTCCAGCAGATAGAGATGTATTTTCGCAATGTTTTAAGGTAAACATATCATCAATCTTTTTAAAGATTTAATAACTGTGTATGTTAATAGTGCAATGCAATTGATGATTTGTACTTGATTCATTGTCGAAGAGGAAGGTTCAGTGGAAACCTGAGCATGAAGTTCAAATTCACACAAATTTTAACTATAGAGCTTCACATAGGCTCTTTGAGATGTTTAGAGAGGCTAGGAATGCAAGACAGCGCCCTTATTGGCTTGGGGATGATGTGTGGAATCAATTACTGACACATTGGAATTCTCTAGCCTATCGTAATAAATGTGTTACAGCCTAAAGGAACAGAGCTTCCCCCAAGGGTGAGATCCTACACACAGGAGGTTCCATTACTACTTATGAGCATGCCATTCGTATGGTAAGAAACTTCTCTCTTAAGTAATTCATCACTTAGAATTTTAATAATTTCTGCTTAAAAAGTAACACCATATTTTATTTTACAGGCATAGGAGCTTGGACGACATGTGCACATTGATGAGGTATTTCAGGAAACCCATATTCGTAAAGGATCCAGCGAGTATGTTGATGAAAGATCTTAGAGGACCCATGTAAGCAACACTTTCATTTCTTTCCCATAAAAGTATAAGGTTGGCTCTATTTCACTAATACCTTCTTGTTTACTTAACAGGAAGAATTTGAAAATAGACTTTCACAGGTCAGATCTGAGCAAGGCTCTTGTGGTGGTCCATCAAATCCTAATGCTGATCCTACAACGAAAGACACAATTAGGACAAGGTGTTGGGTTGAGGTTGTTGGTGAAAAGAATAAATGAAGAGTATATGGGGCATGCAAACTTGCTGCAACTCATGTGCAAGCAGTAGCCTCAGGAACCAACCATCTTCTTCCTCTTCTAGTGTTGAGGACGTTATGTACCTCAAACAAAGACTAGCAGCTTGTGATGAGGCTTATGAGGAATTGAAAGGCTAGTTTCAAAACTTACACAATTTGGTTTTAACATTGTTGCCTGCTGACCATCGTGCCCTTCAACAACCTCAATTTAACCTAACACCATCCCAGCAGCAGCCCGCAGTAGTCCAGCCCAGCACAGTCCAACCTGCAACAGTCCAGCCTGCATCAGTCCAACCCGCACCAGTGCAGCCCAATCCAATTCTTGAGGACTCTAATTTGGATGACTATTTAGTCTATTAGGACCAGATGTCAGAGTTACTGAGGACTATAGTTTTTAGTTTGATTGAGTTTCTTAGTTTGATTGATAATAAACATTTAATACTTTCACTTATGTGATTCAGATGACTTCTTGTAGTATTACTGAGTTCTAGTTTTTAGTTTGATTGAGTAGTAAACATTTGATACTTTCACTATGTTTAATTAATGTTGTGATATATGTTTACGTTTAATGTTGGAGTTGAACTAGATATGTATTTGTTTAGAATGGATCAGATGTTATAATTGCCAAGTCTGTTTCTAAATGTTTGTGATTTGCAGGTCTGGTTAATTATGTGTGGTTTTAGCAAACATTCAGAACAGACTTTATAGTCTGATGAATATTTATCGACAGCACTACCGATGGATGTATCCGTAGGTAGTAGTCATAGTCCTCATAATGACGGATACGGCATTTGTCGATAATTACCAACAGATGAAGGATCTGTTGGTAATGATTACAAACAAGCTTGTTATCCATGGATTTTTGGCCGTTGAAAATCCGTCAGAAATTAGCAGTTACCGACGGATAACGACATCGGTAATACACAATTTTCTTGTAGTGAATCTTAGAGTTTTTGGAGCCTGATGCTTTGCTAGTAATCTAGATAATAACTGAACCAAGCTTGACCCAAGGGCTAGAAAATATGTGTTTTTAGGTTTTAAAATTTGAATTAAAGGATATGTCCTCCTTAACACCTTTAGTAGAGAAATCTTTATTAATAGGAATGTGGTTTTTTATGAAAATGTCTTTCCTTATAAGGATGTGGAACAATGTATTCAAACCAGTGGTGATCATCATGACTCAGATTTCTTACTAAAGGAAGGAGGTCATTCTCCTTATAGTAATAATAATTCCAACCAGGTCACTCCTAAAGAAGCTGCTAATGATAACATTGAGACAGAGTCCATTCTTGACACTATTAGCGGCATTTCCACCGAAAGTGAAGATAATACCCAGTCTATTGACAATGATCAAGACCCAAGAGATACAGGCATACGAAGATCAACAAGGCAAAGAAAGACTCCTTCATATCTCAAGGAATATATACACCAGGTGAACCATTCCATGACCCTAAACATTTTGTGAATAACAAATCTGTTTATAATCCAATTATCCCATTAGTTTTGTTCTTTCATATAATTCTCTATCTAAAGAACACCTAATATACACTCTTGTTGTTTCCACTCATCATGAACCTCAATCTTATACAGAAGCTTGTAAAGATAGCAAATGGGTTGATGTTATTAACAAAGAAATAAAAGCTCTAGAAAGTAATGAAACTTGGCAGTTTTCAGATCTTCCTAAAGGAAAGAAACCAATAGGGTGTAAATGGATTTTTAAGATAAAATACAATTATGATGGCACTATTGAAAGACATAAAGTTAGACATGTATCCAAAGGCTACACTTAGCTGGAAGGAATCGATTTTATTGACACTTTCTCCTGTTGCTAAACTCACAATTGTTAGACTTTTGTTAACCATTGCAGCCACAAAGAATTGTATTTACACCAACATGATATTGATAATGCATTTCTACATGGAAATCTTAATGAAGAGGTATACATGGATCCTCCTCCAGGACTCAAAATCCCCAAACCAGGTCAAGTATGCAGGTTAACCAAATCCCTTTATGGTCTAAAGCAGGCCAGTCGCCAATGGTTTGCTAAATTGTCCTCTTTTCTTACTTCTATTGGTTTTATACAATCCCAATCTGACCACTCCCTTTTTACTAAAAATAGCCTAAGTTCTTTTATAGCCCTTCTTGTCTATGTGGATGATGTAATTTTGGCAGGAAACTTTATAATAGAGATTGAGAAAATAAAGACTTCTTTACACAAAGCCTTTAGAAGTAAAGACTTGGGATCTTTGAAATACTTCTTGGGTTTTGAAGTGGCTAGATCCAGCAAAGGAATACATTGATGCCAACGAAAATATGCTCTAGACATTTTGTCTGAAATAGGGATGCTGGATTGTAAGCCTAGCAAAAGTCCCCTCATGAACAACACAAAAATTCTCTTTGAGAAGGCTGAACCTATCAAAAATCCCAACTCATACAGAAGACTAATTGAGAAGTTGTTATACTAACCAATTCTAGACCTGACATTTGTTATTTTGTTCACTTACTTAGCCAATTTGTGCGGGCCCCCACTGTTCATCATCATCAAACAGCTCAACACATCCTGAGATATATCAAGACAAGTCTTGCTAATGGACTTTTCTTTGGTGCCTCCAATAAATTCCAAATTAAGGCCTTCAACGACTCTGACTAGGCTGCCTGTCTAGACACAACACGCAGTGTAACAGGCTACTGTATCTTCCTAGGCACATCTTTGATTTCCTGGAAATCAAAGAAGCAAAGCATTGTATCTAGACCTTCTTCAAAATCAGAATATAGGGCCCTGGAAATCAAATTAATACTACAAAGTTATAACAATTTCAATATTATTAAGTAGTCAACAAAATAAAAGGGGTAAAATAACCCAAAGTCGTCTCCCAACGAACACGAAATTGATTTCTAACAAATTAGTTCTTATAAAATTATACAAAAGAGTTAGTCAAATAAAATAATAAAAACATAGGAGGATTAAGATAAACAAGAAAGAAATAGAAAAGATAAAAAGAAATAAAAACGATATTAAAGAAAATAGATTGACTTCATTGCATTTTCAAAATAGATTCATCATCAATTATCTAAAGATTTTTGCTCAATTAATTATTGTTGTAGATTTGCAAATTAATCAATGTAAAGTCTCAATTAATTTGTTGACATTCTCACTTTTAACCAAAGTACAGTCTCAATTAAAAGTGAGAACTTTTAGATTATCCACAGTAAATTCAACTAAAGTACAGTCTCAATCAAATTTTACTATGCCTAATCATGTCTATTCTTTTATCTCCTCACCAAATAAAAAGCTTAATTAATCAAAGTAAAGTCTCGATTAATTTTCATTAGAGTAAATACCTTTAACCAAAGTAAAGTCTCAATTATTGGTAAAAACTCATTTAATCACATGAAAGTTTCTAAATAAAATCAAAGTAAAGTCTCAATTAAATTTAAAAACTATTGAACTCATATGATCAACATGCATATAGATTTAAAATCATTGCTTTTTACGTGATTCAAAGATAAAAGACATAGATGAATGAAAACCTCAATAATAATAAAAAGAACAAAGAAATTATTTCATTCTAACCTCAGAATCCATAATGAAATTACAATAGAATCAACCCAAGAAGTTTGGCACTCCATGAAACACAAAAATAAAATAAAAATAGAAGAAGAAAGGAGAGAGAAAGAAATTAGGCCCCCCTAAGGGTTCCTAAATTCCGAAGTGCCGAGCTTTTCTTTTTCTGCTTCTCGCTTAGTCTCTTTATATAGGACTTGGACTCGGCTTTTCGGTTGCTAAAACCTCTCAAATATATTTTAAAATATTTGGAGAGATATAGACTATTTAACAAATATAGTTGGTTGATAATATCAATATCTAATTTAAATTAATTAATTAATTAAAGATATATGATAAATCATCACCAATTAATATTAGTATTAATTTTCCAAATCAACCCTTTGCAATCTCCTCAAATTATCTTCTAAAGAATCCAATATCTTCAAGATATATTTGTTTGCTATGGATCTAAAAGGATTCAAGAAGATCTTATCATATTTAAAAAGATTTGGTAGTTATTATCTTTTAATATTTTATGATATAATTAAATAAGATAATTATTTAAAAATATCAAATAAAATATCTAAAGATATATTTTTCCCAAATTATCTTCTATCATAAAGATAAAGAAAATCGCAAGGTCTAACTTTTGTTGCCCATTCCCTCTTCTTGGCTTAGCCAAACTTCTTCACTTTTTTAAGCTTTTCTTGTCGTCTTCATGCATTGTTTGACTTGGATTTTTGTGATTTTGCTAATTTCTTATTCTTGGATTTATCTTTAAGGTGTCATGAAGCTTTAAGCAATTTATTTCCACACCTACATGAGCTCAATTTAGATGCAGCTGCACTAACACACCTCAAAATATCCAAAGAACATTTATGCAACTAAAAAGCTATTTTTAACATGTTTTTGTATCTCATGCTCAATAAACGCAATTATAGGAAATCCCAATTAAATCAATCTTTAAGCACACAAATTCAATTAAATACCCAGAATTAAACATTAAATGGGAGCAAAAATACGCATTCATCATAACCACACACTTATCCTTTTGCACTCTTGGGCAAAATTGAGCAATTTCAAAACTTGTTCTGAGGTTTTTTATTTCACATCAACATTGGATCAAAGGAATGAACCGTACTTGAGACAAATCAATATTCTAGAAATCAAGTTACCATGCATAAACAAACGGAAAGATTCTATTTTTCACACATGAGTTAATCTTTTGACTTCACAAGACAATCAATTATGAAAGAAAGCACTCAAGTTAAATGTGTATTTTCTCACCAAAATTTGCTCAAGTGTTTTAGCTTGTGTTTTCACTCAAAATACCCATACAAGTAAACACTCATAATACTTAACAAGACTCTAATATTCACAAACTTTCAAAAAACATGCATTCAAATATCATGAGGACTTTTTATAGGTTACAATAGGGCCAAGGCAAAGGTAGAAAAAAATTTAGGATTTTTGGGTTTTTGAAATAGTAATGTAGGAAGAATAATGGAGCATAATTTCAAAAACAACACTCTTTTCGTTTATTGCTTGTTGCTCTCTCTTTTCTTTTTTTAGAAAGCAATTATTTTTTTTCATTTCAACATTTTTTCATCAACAATTTTTCCTTTTGCCATTTTTATTAATTTGTGGATGAGGTACTCACCCACACACTTTATTCCTCAACCAATCCTATCATAATCCACTAGCTCCTTTCTTTCTTCCTAAGATAAGGAATAACATGGTCTTTTTCTTTTTAAGGATTTACAATGGGCTTAAAACAAGAAAAATGAGGTTTAAAGCTCAAAAGGTTTACCAATGGATTAATATCAAGGTGGGCTTATTTGGCCAAGTAGCTAAAAACAAGAAATGCCTTAGTCATATCAAATCATACATATTCCCCTAAGTTGCACAACAAAAGAATCAAGTTAAATGTTTGAGTATAAACAAAGGATGAGTATGTCACTAAAGAAAAATAAGAATGGCACATGGTGGTCCATCCTTTACATTAAGGCTCAAGACTCACAAGGTCAAAACTCTTTCACAAAAGATCTAATCAAGAAATTCTCAAATCAACTCAATTAGCAAATCACAGAAACAATCCATTCATATCAACATGACTTTTATTTTCCTAGAATTATGATCATCCCAGTTTCTGAATCAAACCCCAGAATCCAATGTCAATATGTTTTATTAAAAGCTGTGAAATATTTTTGGTGGATTTCTTAAGAGACATATTGTTTAAAAGTTTCACTAAGTAAAAAGTTAATACTTTCATAATTTTCTCAAAAAGAAATCACATTTTTTTATTTTTTTTTAATAAAAACAAAAACAGAAAAGAAAGAAGAAAATAAAAAAAATAAAAAAAATCTTATCTACAGTTTGTCTCCCCCACACTTATATCAAAAAAATGTCTTTGATGGACTTATTTTGGGGAGAAGACGAAAACTCTATGACTTCTGGCTCAATCTGGCCATAAGTCAAAATTTATTTTCTTTAATTTTATAAAGTACAAGTCAGCTTGTACAATTTTATTAAAGAAAACAAAAACACATATTTTTGAATCTTTTTTAATATTTTTAAAATTAAAAACAAAAACAAATATGCATGCATTTTTAATTTTTGATGAACAATGTTTTCAAAAGAATATAAGTCTAACCTTTTTTCCTTTTGAAGCAACCTTTCCTCTTGCTCCGTAGCTAAGTCAACAAAAATCACCACTAAAAATCTATTTTGATCATTCACATCAACAAACTTGATGTGTGGAGTGTGTGGCTTTAACTCAATTTGAACATCATTAGGTGCATTCGGGTCGTTAATCAGATCATCAGTAATCCATGTAATCTCATCTTGTGAGCAAAAATATGCACTTGAAGTAGTTGGATCCGCTGCTTCATTAACCAAGTCAGTTGCAATAGTTGATGCTTCAGCTAAATCTTCAAATATCGTTGGCCCTTCAACTGTACTTGGTTCCTCCATTGTATTGTTCTCACAACTTTGCTCCTCAAAAAGATCATCTATACTCACATCACCATCAATAGATAAAACTTTATATTCACATTGAGCATCAACATATCCATCAGTAGATATGTATGTGTGAGAATCTTCAATTTCTTCATCAACAACATCTTTAGCAAAATTGATATGTCCATCAGTAGACATATTACTATGAGCATCATCATATCTATCAGTAGATATATCAGTGTGATGTGATTCTGGTGTAGGTTGATCTAACATTTGAATCGTGTACCCGTTCACATCAGTGCTTAATTGTTCCATCCTTTGATTTACACTCCTTAACATTATCATTTCATCCATTTGCTCAACTATCGTCTTCATAAGTTTTTCTAAGGTGGCCTCCATAGCTTTGTCATTCATTAATTGACTTAAATCTTCTAACATTTTTTCAGCTCTAATGGCCAACTTTAGAAGCATATCTTCTATTTCATGACGAAGTGCTCTAAATTCCAGGGTTTCAGGAAATCTCGGATGGCATTGGAGGGTGGTATTAACAGTACAAAGTAATTCTACAAAGTTGTTACTTGCATCCTCCATCATGTCGTACAATACTTTATCATTTTCATACCATTTTTGCTCAATATCTTTGCATCGTTGATCAGATCGCAACCTTTCATCTATGGTGTCTAATTTCTCTCTCAATCCATCCATTAATAACACAACTTCGTTATAGGATGGTCCATTGATTGCTGCAACTTGTTTTGATGGTGTATGTTGTTGTTATTGAGAACCAAATGGAACATATGATGGCTGAGGTGGACACTCAGAATATGGTTGTTGCTCATGGTATGGTGGTTGTTGCTCATATCCCAAAAAATATTATCTAGGATATAGATCATTCAGTTGACGTATAGTTAACCTCCTTAAATCAGATGTAGAAGTAGGTGTAACAATTTGCTATTGATAATCGTATGGGATCATATGGTTGTTATGGATAATAATTGAAAGCTTATTGAGTAGACTTCCAGGAAAGAGAGGTGTGTCTCAATGGATAACTTAAGTACCTTATCTTTCCTTAGCCAAAGTGTTCCCCAACTAGTTTCACAAATTTTCCAACAAAATTCCTCAAACAAAAACTTTGCTTAAAGAAAGAAGATAAATGTTAGAAACAAAAATAAAGCAAAAAAATATTAGTGATAAACAAAAATAAAAACAATAAAATAAAATAAGAACTAAAATGATAAAAATTCTAACCGTATTCCCGGCAACGGCGCCAAATTTGATAACATTGTCGTTGACGCGATCAAATTAATACTACTTATCTATAACAATTTCAGTATTATTAAGAAAGTAGTCAACAAAATAGAAAGTAGTCAACAAAATAGAAAGGTTAAAGTAACCCAAAGTCGTCTCTCAACGAACACGGAATTGATTTTTAACAAATTAGTTCTTATAAAATCTATGCAAAAAGAGTTAGTCAAATAAAATAGATATAATTACTCGTATAGTACCCAGTTTGGGACTAGTGTGTCAAATTGGTACCTGGTTTAAAAAAAGTGTCAATTGCGTACCCAAATTAGTTTAAGTGCATCAATTGAGTCCATACCGTTAAATGTTCCCAAACAGCATTTAGAATGTGGTGAGGTGGCAGTGGAGAAGGAATACGTGTCAAATGATAATAGATGGGTGTTTCAAATTATAATTGTACAGTGTGTTGACGTGGTATTTACATTGAAGGAAGATTTGCCCTAATTTTCTACAAATATTTAATAAAAACGTCAATTTTATTAAGAATGTCATCATAAATTGTATACAAATATTAAATTGAGTCTCAATCTAAGTAGGACAATATTGCTTCATTTTTACAAACTTTAGGACTAAATTGAAATTAAAAACAAATATAGGGACCAAATTGAATCACTTTGACACGTGGCACAACTGTGAAGTGACACGTGTTACAAATAAAAAAAATTTAAAAAAAATCAAAAAAATCAAAAAAAAATCAAAAAATTCAAAAAAAATTCAAAAAAAAAACTAGAAATTGACATGTGGCATTGACTTAACACCGTCTAGTCAAAGTTAACGGTGAGGACCAAATTGAGTTATTTTTAAGAAAATGAGAACCAAATTGAGACAACAAAAAACTTGAGGACCAAAATGAAATTTCATGACAAATAGAGGGACCAAAAGTGTAATTTAACCTAAATAATATATATATATATATATATATATATATAAAAATATAAATAATTTAATAATATATAAATATAATTTTAAAATATTAAATATAAAAAAAAAGTTTAAAACTTTTGGGGGAGCCATGGCTCCCCTCTGTCATATGCAAGTATCGCCCCTGCATATTCCATTCTAATGTAAAGAGTTAGCAAGTTACCAATGTCAATGGGATGGGTAGGGTACGAATGGTAGTTCCCCATAGCCTACCTGTTAGATAAATATTCACTCCGTACCCATACCCATATCCATGCGGGTATCTGTTATGCGGGGTATCCGCATATTTTTTTAATATCCACAAATAACCACGGGTATCCACAAATATTACTAAAAAATAAAATAAAATATTTAACAACATATTTTAACCATAAATTGAAATAAATTACAATACATAACATTCAAAGTCTAAATAAATAATGTTGAATGATAGTTTATAAATAAATGGAGATTTTTTTAAAATCAATTGATAAAAAATAATTCATTCAAAATCAATGTACTAATATTTTAATCATGTTTTTTTCAATTTAAATTATAGTATAGCGGGTATGATATACAACATACTCGTACCCGCGTGTTGGGAAATCATGCACTAAGAAAATAATTTCTTGGTACCTCAAGGTCTACATCCACTAGGGATGTCAAAAAAATCCATATTCGCGGGTATCCGCAGATAAAACCCGTAACAGGTAGAAAATGGATATTAAAAATGGATACCCGCTACCCGCAGGTACGGGTATCATAGTATTCGTACCTGTGAAAACGGATATTAAAAATGGATACCCATATCCGCTAAACTTTTATTCACAAAAGTACCCTCATATATATATATATATATATATATATATATATATATATATATATATATATATATATATATTTTTTTTTATTAGAAACATTCTTAAAAAAGTACCCTCATCCACAAATACTCAAAAAAAATACTCAAGTGCAATTTTTCAGGCAAAAATTGCAAACCTTCTTACAATTTTTATGGGTCAAAACTGCAAACTCTTTATAATGCAATTTTTTGTGGACCAAAACTACATACCCTTCCTAGTGCAAATTTTCTAACAAAAAACTATAATAACATCGCGTAGAGATAAAAATAATAATAATAATAATAATAATAATAATAATGCAACTACATATATAAAGAGATAAACATCTTTGGTGTCTTTTCTTGTTTTTTCCATTTTATCTTCTTAATTATTATATTTTAAATTTAAGTATTTATTTATAATAGAAATTTTATTTTTCAGTTTTATTATTTTACTAATTTTAGTAACTATTTTTTGAATTAAAATAATTTTTCAAATGTAAAGATAAATGAACAACAAAACAAATAAAAAAGACAAGTAAATTAAACATGATTCCTACATAGTAAGTAAAAACAAAATACGTGTATCTAACAATAATAATAATAATAACTATTATAATAATTATTATTCTTAATAATAATAATAATATAAAAATAAAAATAATTATAGTTAATAATAATGATAATAATATTTATAGATAATAATGATAATGATACTAATTATAGTTGATAATAATAACGATAATAATAATTATAGTTAATAATTATTATTATAATTATAGATAGAGTTGAAAATAATAAAAATAATTATAGTTATAATTGATGATAATAATAATAATAATATAAAAATAAAATAATTATATCATATAATAATTATGATAATAAAATTAAAAATTATATTTATAATAATAATAATAAACTATGGATAATAAAAATAATAGTATTAATAATTATTATTATGGTGATTAATAAATAATATTTTTAGAATATTAATTTTTTAAATTAAATATGATAGTAATTATAATAGTAATAATATAATAATTATAGTTTTTAATTATAATTTTTATTAATGATAATAATTATAATTATTATTCTTAATAATAGTGATAATAATAAACTTTATATCCTTTTCTTTCCAGTTTTACTTTTTTTTCGTAATTAAAACTTTTTCATAACCCCATTTTTCTAAATATAATAAAAGTGTAAAGAAAAGGAAAATAGTTTTCTTTTATATATTTTTTTTATGTCCAGTCGTTCGTGTCGCATGATACTCATCTTCTACTAATTTTAAAAATATTAAAAGTAGAAAACTTTCAGAAATTGAAAAAAAAAAAAAATCAACGTTCCAATAATTCACTAAGAACTATTACGTGATCTTTGATTTTTCATTATGAATGAAAATATGTAAGAGCAAGACAAGTCATTGTTGGATTCACTTAAGTCACATTCTCATTGGCACTCCCTTTTCACTCAAGTCCAACTCCCGTTGGCCCAATTTCACTTTTGAAAAGTTTTCCAAAATCCTTTTTCAAATAGTTTTTTTTTTTTCAAAGAACTATGTAATTTTGATTCACCGTTGTGAATGGAGGAGATATGTAAGAGTGAGAGCGAGGTTTAATCATTGTCGAGCCTAAATTATATAAAAAAAATTGTCTCTTTTTTGTACACTATTTTCATTTCATTTGTGGGAAAAATAAATATTTTGAAAACCATATCTCTCTTTGCACATTTAATTAAAGGTACCATCTTAGTACAGGTGTTGTAGGTACTATCACCTTCCATACGTGTAATTCACTTGCGGATCCAAAATCCAGTTTCACATACCTTGTATTTATATTTATGGATTTTCATAGTTTCCTGGAATAAACTATGGTGGCGACTCCAAAACTCTATTTTCAAACTTTTTTGTTCAGTTCACTATCTTATCGCGATTTTGATTGCGACAAAAGGGAAGAGTATAACTTCTAAACGGTGACGAAGAGGCATGCAAACGTCAACAATAGCGAGGTTTGTGAGGGTGACAATGAGAGATGAAAACAATGACGAAAGGGAACATGGTTTCGAGTGGGAAGAGATTGGACAAAAATGGAGGAAGAGAGGTTCTCAAAAAGCAAAAATGAAGAAGGAGAATGGGAGACCAAGAGGCCTGGTTTGAATAAAAGGGGATACTACATCGGTTTGCCATGATAACCAATGTAGTATCCTTTATTTTAATATCCTTAAAAGAAAAATCACATCGATTCATTTAACAATCGATGTTATCGTTTACAGTATTTACAAAATTATCACCGAACAAAAAATTACATCGTTTCTCCAGGAACCGATGTTATATCTTGTTATATCTCTATTTTGCAGTAGTAATTCATCCTTTTTTGATGTAGTAAACTTAATATTTAATTAATTGATCCTTGGACTAAGAGTAGCACATATCTTCAGTGTTTTGCTCATCTTTTAATTCCAAGGTATTATATGGTTAAATTATTTTATGATTATTTGTTATTTGTTAATATTATAGTTCTGAATGGTTAAGTGAAGATTCACAAATATGTGCTCCATATTAAGATATAAAACTTACTCATGAAAGACAACAATGTATTAAGTACTTTGGTGATGTGGATGTAAGGAGGTAAGTAAATGTGGAGTTTGCAAATTTTCTAGGAGGATTGGAAGATTTTGCAAATGTTGACTCTTTAAGAGATAGAGGCAAAATGGATACCATATCATAATAGATTGTTCATGGATCTCATGAACCAACACTTCAAAAGATAGGTCTTAAGCTACTTGGACAACTATGTTCTTTTTCTTGTTGTGAAAAGAATTGGAGTATCTACTCTTTTATACTTTTTTTAAAAAAGAAATAAGACAACACCTAAAAAGGTAGAGAATTTAGTATTTGTGCGTAATAATTTTTGTCTTCGCTCAATAAACTCTTCATAATACAAAGAGGAAACTAAATTGTGAAATATTGTGGTAAACGCGTTTTCATTAGATAACAATGGAATTCTTGATATAAGATATAATATATATATATATATATATATATATATATATATATATATATATAAAATATAAAAACAAAAAAATAT
>Ga0214544_1001897_pt1 | contig 44039 bp, 30 predicted proteins | sample CNSS3metaG_FD_160074 | JGI IMG/M metagenome (GOLD analysis project Ga0214544, IMG submission 160074) | Root nodule microbial communities from cowpea collected in UCLA plant growth center, Los Angeles, California, USA - CNSS3 | ecosystem: Host-associated > Plants > Roots > Nodule | place: USA...
GTGCTTTGGCCTTATGAGTGGAAGGTCATGGGTTCAAACCTTGGTGGGCAAAGAATAAGCTTTATTTTTGCTAACTAATCATTGTGGTATGAATGTGAAGGGGTAAAGAAAAGTCTAGCAGAATGGGGCACCCAAGGGGGTTGGGAAATTACCAAATAAGTAACATTGAAGAGGAATTAAAACCCACAAAACCTAAAACTCGTTTTATTTTTAAAAACCCTCTTAAAGGCACCTATAAAACCCAAAACTTAAGGGAAGGGGTTTAGCATCTGTGGTGACCTATTGTAGAGAGAGCACGAAATTGAGGTTGAGAGGTGAGGTTTGGGTGCGAAAAAGGGGTTGAACTGAGAGGGAGTCGGTGGCACTTCATTGGCAAACCAAGGAAAACCAATCTTCTTCCCAATTTCAATCAAATTTTCAAGTTAAGGGAGCTGTCTCTGTGTGTTGTGTATTAATTGATGTTTGTCTTATGATTATGGATTATTGCTTCTTAATTGAATTCTGAATGGTGTCAATTTCGCATTCTATGTGTTGTGATTGTGAAATGGAGATATGTGGAATTTGGATGTTTGATTATGTATGTGGAATAGGTTGTGGGATGAGAGTTTTGGATACTTTTAGTCTTATATTCGCAATTGGTGGTATAGTGGGTTGGAATGGATGATTCTGAATGGCATTTGCCATTATAATTATATTGGTATCGATTGACTGGTTTGTGGTACAATTTTGGGCATGAATTAACATTGTTTTGGGTAAAATGCGTGTGTGACAGTGAGGGAACTCTGCAAGTCTTGCCCAAGCGAGTTTATCTCGTCTAGGCGAGAGTTGTAGAACCTCACGTCTGGTTTGGGTCGCGCTGCTCGCCCAGGCGACCTTGGTTTGGTGTTGAGCGACTTAGTCTCTCTCAGGCGAGGGACAGTTCGCCTAAGCGAGATTGCGAGGAAATTTGGGCGCTTTTGAGCGCGATATCTCGCCCAGGCGAGAAGTATTGGTGTTTTGAGTGACTCAGTCTCGCTCAGGCGAGAGACATTCGCCTGAGCGAGGTCGCGATGAGAAATGACGTTGTTTAAGTGGTTCCTCGTCTAGGCGAGGTCTGTATGTTGTTTTGGGGGAAGGTGTGACTCGCACAGGCGAGAGGATCTCGCCTAAGCTAGATAACTTGATGTTGTTGTTGTTTTAAGCTCGCTCAGGCAAGGTGAGCTAGCCTAGGCAAGGCTGAGGGCTTAGCTTGGGCGAGAGGTCCCTAGCCTAAGCGAGTTTATGCGAACTTTTATGTTTCTATGTGCTTGTGAGTGTGTTTTAGTTGTATCTCATAAGGATAGATTGTATATGCATGTGGTGTGATGTTTGGGCTTGAAGGACTAAGTCCAATAGGGGTCTGGGATGTGCTCGGTGGTTGGACACATGATGGGCATGGAACTGGTTGAGTTCCCGTCGGCTACTAATGGGTGAGGAGTCCTTAGTATGGTGATTGCATGTGTCGGGCGCACGATGGGCAAGGAACTGTGATGTTCCCGTCGGCTACTATTGGGCGAGGAGTCCATAGTATGGTGATTGCGTGCGTGCCAGGGTTCAAGTTATGAGACTTGGATGTTTATACTACATGCGAGGAGTCTGTAGGGCAGGACTATGAGCGGGATAGGCTCATAGGGTTGGACCACGAATGAGTTATTTTCGTGGGAGCACAGGGAAGTCCCAAAACCTAGTTCATGCATATGACTCATGAAGGACTATGAGGTCATGGTTGGGTGATTTGAAAAGTATGAGGATTTTAATTATGTATTTTTGGGATTGGGGAAAACATATTTATTTCATATATCTGTTTACATTTTTATTGTGCATAGCTCACCCTATCTGTGTGTGTGTGTGGCAATGATCGGATAATTTGTTATCCGGGAGCAGATGATGTGATAGGTGAGCTAGGAGCTGCTTAGAGACGGAAAGCATGGGCTACTTGGGATTTTGAAAGAAACTCTACTGTTTTGTTTTTGATGTAAATATTTTTATGTTGAATTTTAATATCATTTGTATATAACGATATGGTACATTCGAATTATGTATGGTACCAGTTATGTTCTTTTAAAATTTTCCCGCGTTTTTGGGAAATAGTTTATGTTCAATGCAATATTTATTGTGATTCGAATTTTATTTAATTAAAATAAGTAATATTCCTTAGGGATGTTACAGCAACGACGCCAAATTTGATAGAGGTCGTACCCCACCAAATTAAAACACTTAAAATGCAGTATGTGACAGTTGAACCAAGTCGTCTCCCAACGACCAATGTTCTTGTTCAAAGCTTCAATTTCCAGATGAACACAATAATAACACAGGGAGGGGGGTTTGGCAGATTCTGATTCACAACAAACTTTAATTCGCAGATAATTTTAACAATTATATGAACACGTAATGATTCCTTGATTCAATTGAAAGTCCACCAATCACAGATTACCAAATTAATTGTTCTATTCGAATTTGCTCTCATGAATCCTAAGTAATCAACTAAGCAAAAATTACCATGGATTCATTATCATTAAGCGTAACAAATTTTAGACAGTTAATACCCACAGATTTAAGCAAGCTGTGACAAATCTCATAAACATTAAGCATGAATACGAGCCATTAATGTGCACACACGAATTTGAGATTAAGCATGCATCAAATATGTGTTTATCATCTAAACACAACCTGAAATAGAGGCAATTTCGAATCAAACCCCAAAAACGACCAACAATCTCATGGTTTCATTTCAATTTCGTCAAGGAATCAATGCAATAGGGTTAGCTAGACATCAAAATGGAAGAATCAAGCACTTCAAATCTGAACCAGAACATCAAAAATCAAAAACCCTAACTTATGAATTTTGAAAACGCAATTTAAGAGCAAAAAGAGAGATTGCAAAGCTTCAATGAAATGCAAAACGGTGCTATCATATATAAATGCGAAACCGCATTAATGGGTGTTGTTCCATGTCTATAAAACCCACAAAACGAACTGCCCAAGCAAGAAAACGAATTTAAAACGTAAAACCCTCAATGGGTGCTATCAAATGTGCATAAAAACGGTAAAAATAAGCCAAACACGTGAAAAACCGCAAGGGGCTCTTGTATGGAAGCTTGGAGAGCGAAAATGGAGTTTGGAGAAAGGTAGAAGATGAAGTGTGTGGCTCTTGCATCAAGGAGAAACCTAATTCTTGTGGTCCCATCACTCTGCCACTCATTATTTACAAAACTGCCATTATGAGCTGCAAAATTACAAAAATGCCACTCTAGGCCTCAAATGTTGGCACATTCACTCTGATGACGTGGAAATGATGTGGAAATGATGTGGCAATGATTTGGCGACTCTCTTGAACTGAATATTAATGTCCAAGCTCCAAAATTTGCTTCACCCAAATATCTATAAATAATTAAAAACGAAAATTAGGCCAAATAATGCGAAATTAACCCAAATTTGGAAGAGTGGCCCAATAAAGCCCAACAGATGAAAACACACTAAAGATAACAATTAAGTACTGAACAACTGTCAAATGGGTACACAAGGGCTAGTGGAATGAAGGAAAATAATGACTTATCACTGACCTCTTAATTTTCAAGTGCTAAGCCTAGGTATTATTTTTCCACATATGACAAGATGTGACATTGTTGGCAAAAGCAGAAGACAAGTTAAAATGCTGAAGCAAGATTTTGATGATGATAAAGAAACCTAAAAGCCATTTGGAAGACATTATGAAGACAAGTGTTTTATGTTTAAAGTTATCTTGTAAAATGTTTAAAGTACTTACAATAGCCTAGAATCAACAGCCAGATCATAACTCTTCCATTTTTGTAAAAATTACTGGAATAATCAATTATCACCTCTAATAATTGATTATCTGCTCAAAGTTTTGTTTTCAGAAAATACACTAAAATAATCGATTATCAATAGTGATAATCGATTATCCCTATCAGTTTGAACGTGACTGTTCAATTTTTGAAACCCCTATTTAAGGAACATCAGAGTTACTTCCAACTTACCTTTTTGAGAAACTAGAGTGCTAGTGTTGTGACTGCAAAGAGAGTTCTCTGAGTGTTCTCAAAAGAGCTTTGAAAAACCTAGTGTTGGTAGACCGATAACTTTTCCTAGGACGGTTTTCTAGGAGATTTAGTGCTACTACTGTTGCTAGGAAAGCTAAGGTCAAGATTCTCTGTGTGATTCAGAGAAAGGTGTTCATCTCTTGTGTCTTCAAGAGAGGTGTTTTCTTTCCCTATTCTTTTGTTATCTGATTATAATATGATTTTTGTTAGTGATTGAGTTAATCTCTTTATTTGAAGAGATTAACAATTGGACGTAGGATCTTTTGATCTGAACTAGTATAAATATCCGTGTCATTTTTGCTTCTCTATATTTTTATTTTATCTACTATTGCTTTTAAAGGAATTGATATTTAAATTAATCGGTAAAATTTCGAAAAAAATTTAAAGTATTAATTTTATTACTTAAACACCCCCCTCTTGGTTTTTGTCCAAACGCCAAACATTCCGCTGCACGATACCAACAAACATCAGTTGTTTACATAAGCGATACTGTAATGGTTGATAATAGTGACAGTAGTCAATGTGGTGGTGAGAAAAAACATGAGGTTAAGGTGTGATATTAAATTTATTTTATTATTGATTAATTTATATAATGACATTTCATAAGTTTTGTTCATGAATATGTGCAGACTTTAAGGCATTATTGTCGGACAAAGTACATTGCTTCCTTAAATAACAATTTATGTGCAGAACAAAGGTCCGTGATTCAAGGGACACCATTTGGATGGTGCAGCATGTTGAAAGGAAGTTTTAGTAGGAAACTTCTTAGTTGTTAATTAGTTTGTGGGTTGAAAGGAGGGGTGGGTTTTTAATAAGTAATATAGTTGTTTGTTTATCTTTATTGGATGTTTGTTTGGGACTGAGTTTAAGAGTTCATGGTGAGAGTATTAACTTAAATAACGTAAGTGTTAATGTTCACATGTTATATGATTTTCTAGCAAGATGTAGGGACGAAGTTACCTTGGAGGATTATTGTAGGCTATATATTTTATAGCGAATATCAGAGTTCCTTTGTCCAAGTCGCAAGGGAACCATTTTCCCTATTGTATTTACCATTGTGGATTACCTTAGTAGTCTTGGGAATACAATTGGGGTGGACCTGTTTATGAATACTTAGGTGGGAGCATATGCAATGCATTCATGTTCTTAATGGAGAAAGGAAAGAAGAGACACTTCCACATTGTTGGTTGTGTGTACTTGTTACAAGTAATTCGTAATGAATTGGTTTGAATTCAAATTTGTTTTGTTTGAAATAGGAAGAAATGTATTAAGTTACTTTTTTTTTTGTTGAGTTATTTTAGTTATGGTCTGTTGAGCACTGCTTGATTCCAAAATGTAATATTGGAAAATCAAGGACAATGTTCCCCTGAGTATTGCAATGGATGGATATGAAAGTGGCTGAGGACAAAATAACTACTGCTTTGAATAAGAACAAGGTATGAAAGTTGACTTTGTATGATTAGTTAGTTGTAGTTATTGATTTGAATTTTTCAAGTAATTTTTTGGTGTAATGTTTCAAGTTGTCATGGATGTTGGTGTATCAAACTTTGAGCTTTCTCATCGTTTTGTGAAGGAAGCTTTTGATAAATATGGTATAGGATTTGAGGACGACAAAGAAGACAAGGAACATTTAAGTATAGAAATAGATAAACAAGAAGCAGATATTTTGGAACTACGGAAGGCAATGGCAGAGTTTAAAGCAATAATGAATGATACGTGGAATAACAATTTCAAACAGGAGGTTCTAGCATAACCATATGAAAATGGGGGATAGGAAGACTTTCATGAATATGGGCAGCATGATAGGTTTGAATTTGTTGAAAGTACTCCTCAGCAGCAATAGGGCCAAGAGGTTGGTGGGCACCTTGATAAGGAGGAAGCTGAAAGCACTAATTTGTACTACTGATTGAAGGAAGAACCTAGGAAGCGATACAAACTCTGTTTATGACTTACAGGAGGAGGAAGTGGGTTACTTAGAAGTTGTTGCATGTTTGTAGTGATGTTAGAATTTAGTTTCATTTTATGTATACAGTGCGATACATTTCTGCTTCCCTTTTTTATATAAGTTGTTGATTAATTATGAAGTTATAAAAGTGATGTTTGGAACACCAATTTTGTTATTATTGTTAATTGGTTAACCAACCTTACTATTTGCTTGTTATTTTTGTATTTTATTGAAGTAAGTTGAATGGATTGGAATGATTTAGTTTTATTCTCGTTTTATGTTGAAGTGCGCATCTTATAAATGGTGCCTAGATTGAAGGGCTTAAAAAGATTCACAATGAGTAATGTTAAATTCCGCTGTCATGTATTTGGTAAGCCATGGGTTATAAGTGTTAAGCAATGAGTTAAGTTGTGCTAAGCCATGTCAAATGTTTTGTACAGAACCTCTGGCATATTTCACTTTCTTTAGAATATAGGAAATATTTATAATATAGCAAATAAGTGAAGTAATTGAAAGTAGTCATAATTTGTGTTATATACTATTAAATTCCAGTGCATAGTTGATGTGCTAACTCATGGCTTCATAAGTGCTAAGCAGTAGTACTTGGTTTTCACTTACGTTTATCTTGGGAGGAGGCCTTAAATATTCAAGGTTGTCCATCATGGAATATACTCAAGTCAAATATACCCATGCGTATGTTTGTTCTTCATTCAATTTGTAAGTGCAAAGCAATGACATATCTACTGCTAACCCAAGTTAATTGTTTTTAACAAAACATTTTCCATTATTAATTTTCTTTATAAATAATACTTTCAAGAGTCCGCTTGATGCCATGAAGAATATTTATAATTTTGTAAGTTTGTGACCTTACTGGAAGTAGTCATAATTTCTGCTGGAAATACTAATTTTGTCATATATACTCTTAAATTGCAGTGTACACTTTATTCGCTAACTTGTGGTTGCATAAGTGCGAATTTGTGTGACTTGTTTTTCATTCATATCCATATTCAAGTTAAAATAATAAAGGACAAAAACTAACCTTTGGCCTTTTATTTTAAATTGTTTGACGTCGCAATGGTGAAATAAGAATTTTTTTTCTCTTACCAAGATGGACTTACCTTTTGTCAGCACTTTCCCCATTACGAATGCACTCCTCTTTAACCATGTACTTTGAATAGATGTCATCACATTTGCAAGTCTTCATATTTCATTTAATCTTACTCCTTAGCTCTTGTTGAACTTCAGCAAGCTTTGCATGAGTGTATTCTTCTTGGAACTGCCTTTCAATAAATGATTGAGTGGCACAAGGTAGGGTGGTATTTAACGAACCAAAGTCGGGTTCAATTTCCTTCTCGACCTTGGATCATAGAGCATTGTCATATTGGACGACAAATTGTTTGAGTGTTGTGGTAGAATTAATGAAATCATCAAAGAAGACATTTATACCCTCACTTCTCTGAGTGGTGGACATACCAGCCCAAAATTGTGACTTCAAATAATAAGGAACTCATCTACTTCTTTCCTTGTAAAGCATTGAAAGCCATTCGTTATTTTGTAAGGAAAACTTGGATATGAATTATTCCCAACCTACCTCAAAATCAATAGTGGAGGTGGACTCGTAAACCAATTGTTTCAAACCATGCTTTATGGTCTTGTAGGTTGTCAATCCACCTAATTTTTTTTGGACTTTCTTCATGATGTGCCACAAACACAACTGATGTTTGGTGTTGTGAAATACAAGAAGCAATAGCATTTTTCATTGCTTTGCATTGGTCAGTTATGATCCCATCCGGTGCCCTGTTCCCCATGCACCACAACAAACATTGAAAGAGTCATGTAAAAGTTGAAGTATCTTCTAAAGACAACAGTCCATAACCTAGTAGAATTGATTGCCCATGATGGTTAACACCAACAAATGGTGTGAAACGCATGTTGTATTTGTTGGTTAGGTATGTAGTATCAAATGAGACAACATCACCAAAATCCACTTAGGTAGCTCTACTCCTTGCATCTGCTCAAAAAACATTAATGATTATATTTTTTGCGTTAATGTCAATTTCATAATAGAAGTAATTATTCAACTTTCTCATTATTGATAAATGTTGCATCAAAGCCTGGCCATCTCCCTCCTTCCCAAAGGCACGTCTTTGTTGCCCGATGTAGTTCCTTGTGTCTCGCTTGACGAAATCTAAGTTCTCAAAACCTCCTACATGGCCTACCAAGGACTTAAAAGTCTTGTTCAAATGTACACCGGCCTGGTCATTAATATATAGGGTTTGCTTGGCTTGTAAATTCAACCTTCTATTTCTACGTATTAACCTTGATTTTGTAGGACTAATGTCATGATTGTGTTTATGAACCATAGCGCTTACTATCCATGCTTGTGGTTTTCTCACCATTGTTAAGGATACTGGACATTGTCTTCTTTGGGTAGGGTGGGTCTTCAATTTGGGTGGGATTTGGGACACATACTTACCTTCCCTTGAGCAAACTAATTTCAGGTAACACAAGTGGTCATCATCATCCTTTTTTGAGGTGTGAATTCGCACCCCAAAACCACATTTGACAACATGTTTCTTGTAGAAACTCTTAATGTCTTTTGTAGTCTCAAATTGCATTACAACTATGGGCAAAGCACCATCCTCAGTGTGGTTAATCAATTCAGCAAAACCAAAGGTATCCTCCCCATATGATGTACCTAGACCACAATCTTCATCAAGTAAAGTAATGTCATCCAAGCATATAAGGTCATCTCGTTCCCCATTTTGCATCTACGGATGAGATTAAAATCAGAATGAGTTAATTTTATCCACACATTCAACATCACTATGGTCATTCAATGAGTTAAATCATTTTTTTTAATTTAGAACAATGTTTCTAATTCATTTGAGAGTAAGGAGTGGATTTGAAAAAAATAAATATGACTTTATACCAATTACTTTCATAAAGTGTAACGTAGCTGGAAGACATTAAACATAGAAAAACGCACCATTACAATGGGTGGAAGGTGGTTGTTGGTCAAAGAAAATGATGTTATTTACTACTTCTTGAACCTCTTCAATGCATCCAAAAACTCAACAGTTGTTATGCGTTGAATATTAATGGCAGATTTCATTTGCTTTAACTTGTTTTAAAGGGGTTTGATGAGTGTGTGCTTTTGCCCTCATTTAATGTTTAATTCTGGGTATTTTAATTGAATTTGTGTGCTCAAAGATTGATTTAATTGGGATTTCCTATAATTGGGTTTATTGAGCATCAGATACAAAAACATGTTAAAAATAGCTTTTTAGTTGCATAAATGTTCTTTGGATATTTTGAGGTGTGTTAGTGCAGTTGTAGCTAAGTTGAGCTTATGGAGGTGTGGAAATAAATTGCTTAAAGCTTCATGACACCTTAAAAATAAATCCAAGAATAGGAAATTATAAAAATCACAAAAATCCAAGCCAAGCATTCCAAGAAGCTCAGCACGTCGGAATTGAGGAACCCTTAGGGAGGCCTAATTTCTTTCTCTCTCTTTTCTTCTCTATTCTTCTCTCTTTATTTTGCATTCATGGAGTTCTAAACTTCTTGGGTTGATTCCATTGTAATTTCTTAATTGGATTCTGATGTTAGATCAATTAATTTCTTTGTTCTTTTTATTATTGTTGAGGTTTTCATTCATCTATGTCTTTTATCTTTAAATCACGTAAGAAGTAATGATTTTAAATCTATATGCATGTTGGTCATATGAGTCCAAGGGTTTTTAAATTGAATTGAGACTTTACTTTGATTTTATTTAGAAACTTTCATATGATTAAATGAGTTTTTACCAATAATTGAGACTTTACTTTGGTTAAAGGTATTTACTCTAACTACAATTAATTGAGACTTTACTTTGATTAATTAAGCTTTTTATTTGGTGAGGAGATAAAAGAATAGACATGATTAGGCATAGTAAATTTGATTAAGATTGTACTTTGGTTGAATTTACTGTGGATAATCTAAAAGTTCTCACTTTTAATTGAGACTGTACTTTGGTTAAAAGTGAGAACGCCAACAAATTAATTGAGACTTTACATTGATTAATTTGTAAATCTATAACAATAATTAATTGAGCAATAATCTTTAGATAACCGATGATGAATCTATTTTGAAAAAGCAATGGAATCAATCTATTTTCTTTACTATTTTTTTATTTCTTTTTATCTTTTAAATTTTATTTCTATCTTTGTTTATCTTAATCCCCTATATTTTTTATTTTATTTGACTAACTCATTTGTATAGTTTTATAAGAACTAATTTGTTAAAAATTAATTCCATGTTCGTTGGGAGACGACTTAGGGTTACTTTACCCTTTCTATTTTCTTGACTACTATCTTAGCAATACTGAAGTTGCTATAGTTTAGTAGTATTAATTTGATCGCGTCAACGACAGCGTTATCAGGGTTTAATTATTTTTACTTATTTTGTGCAACCTGAAAAGTAAGACAGTGACCTTCCATGCAATGAATGCAATTTAATGTTGATGGTTGACAGGACAACTGTGAGAGAGTGGCTTGTAGAAAACGTAGAAAAGCAATGTAACAAGATGGACTATAAAGACGGAAAAGTCACGTCAATTAAATTATCACTTTTAAAGGGTAGTTTTGTCAACACTTCAAATAAGACCCATTGAATGGGTCTCCTTCCTCATAATTTTATTCTTGTGGGTATCTACAGTAGAGAAAATGGAACCATGGCAGGCTCTGGAAGTAGATGTATTCAACTTGCACACATTCATGCGACGGTGCAATGAAACTATGTCTTTTATCCTTGGTCCAGTAGGAAATTTTCATGCTGTGATGATGAACCGTGAGGCAGAGTGAGGGTAGTCAACACAACAATTTATGGAGGACATCGCTGCAACAACATTTGCTCATGATTTGGGAACAAATGCTTGGAAATGGGCCACCATGTACATAAAACACCATGATAAAATATTAGTGGATGAACTTGTTGTAGATATATATATAATGAACCTCTTTTTTTTCATCAGTGCAAAGAACTGAATGGCGTAACTAATACCAAATGCAAATTTGGTGGAAGAGGGTCACATGAAAAAGGTTACTCTTTTTGACAGATTGCCCTTTGTGGCCTGTGTTGTGAAGGAGTGTAAGCCAAATGGGTTGGGTAATCTGCTTATGATTGTTAAGATTGTTGATCTTATATTATGTTGTTAATGTCCTCAATTTGTCCCCAAATAACATGCTAAATACAGATTATAATGCTCGTAAAATTTTATATCAGGACCAAAAACATACTGCCCAGGCCAACGTCCACAAAAAAGCAGTTTCACATCCTTAATGTGGTCCACTAATTGGTGTTGGGGTTGTCATATAACTGAAAGAAGTGGTCATATTCAAGCCCAAGCCAGATAAGTTGTACACAAAAATCACACAAAGGAATATTGTTAAGATCTGATATTTTATAATTTATTCATTATTTTGTGTGCTGTCCAAAAACATATTTAATGTGATAAGTTATCATGAAATGCATAGGTCGTCAACCATGACATCAGTAGTCCAAAAATTGAAGAGGTACAACCTTGACATACTATGGAGGGACAAAAGGAACAAACCCAAGACTGTGTTCAAGCCAATTTGAACCCCAATGAACAAGTACTTGTAGACAGTGATGTACACATGAATGTTCAAACAAATCTGGAAAAGAATGTGGATGCAAATGGGGAGCACCTAGATGAAATCCTTCTAGAGACAATAGAGGATATCAGTGATGATGAGCAATTGACCTACATTAGCATTGATGACAAAATTACTTATGACATGATTAAATCAAATCATTAGTTTCCTCTTTGCAAAATGTACTTATGCCACTATAAACAAGCATACTTTTGCCATTGTACTTTTTGTCAGTTTCCTAATGCTCCAGATATTTAAGTACCCTAATACCATAGTCAAATTGTACATCAAAACCAAATTTAATGAAATGAAATATGACAATAGTCATCATGTCTTACATGCCTTACTACTTTCAATTGACACCGACAAAAGCTTACAAGTTAGGTTGTTGTGGCAAGTCTTCAATGATTAATTCGAAACTTGGTTTCTCTTTGGATAGGGGAGACATAGCATAGAAAACAAATGCTCCAAATTATGGGCCTTTAAACAAACCAAGTAACATGTCATATTACTTTATAGCCAAAAGAAATAAAAAATCATTTCTGCATATTAAAGAACATCACACTACTTCTAATATGATTATCAATTTGTTTTCTCCTAGGACATTGTGTCCTAGGGAGTCAAGAACATACAATTTTCTTGTTTCCCAATTAAGGGCATAACACCACTAATGGTTATCATGAAGCACATATGCCATTAACTGAAACAAGTTAAGTAAAATAATTGAAACACATAAACTGACTATAGCCACAACAGACAACATTGACAATACTAACAAATTTTGTCGTGAAGACATCATTTATAGAAAGAAGTCTATGCACAAATAACTCATTGTAGTTTGTTAAAGACCAAACGCATTTGTTAACCTTCCGCTTTGAACAATCACGAATGACCTTATCATGCATAAAATATGAATACAATTAACTTTGGCAAACAAATTAAAATTGTTTATAAATAAAGCAGTACATGTTTCACTACTGGTCAGTATCTGCTCATTTATCTCAACAAATACACATCTTTCATGTGAAAAAGATGATATTAAAGTCATCAAAATAACACCGACAATAATGAAAAAAGACAATTCCCATTACCTTTTCACTTTTGAAGTTATAACTTGGTACAAAAATAACTTCTCCATGTAAGGACCAACTACTTCAGTAGGAGGATTATTTAGTTTGACGTAAGGAACAATGGCTAGGCGATCAGGTTGTCATCACCTACTTCACTGTCCATTACCTTTTCTTCCTTCAAGATGGCATCTGTAACTTCAGAAAGGGATGCATGGGCTTTTTGATGACAAATATGCACCAAAATTCATGTGTTACAACCTTCCTACTAAAATACAAAATGTTGAAATGACCATTTCAAGATCGCCTAACTGCTGGGAAATAAAGGCTAGTGCCTAACTACTAGGAAACAAAGGCTAGTGCCTCAACAATTATCGCAAAATCGTCACTTAAAGTGGCATCATCACCGACCTTATGCTCTTTGTAAATTTCTTCTTCTTCAGTAGTTTGGGTAGCTTTAGGGGTAATTCGAGGTTTAGCGCTCAAGGCTGCTTCAGCAGATCTGCCATCTTTGCCATTGATGCCTGTTGCAGTAGTTCTGGCAAGCCCAACACTAGTTGCACCTACAACACTGATTGAGGCTCTAACACTAGTTGCATGTCCACCAATGGTGACAGCTTGAACACTTGTCCCTAGACCACCAGTTGTCTCCTCAATGCCTAAATTTTGTGCTTCAGGAGTTCCATCACCTTCAGCACTTATAGACACAGCTGTTGCACCAATGTCGTCATTATGCAATGTTGATGCTCCACAAATTTCAACAACTTCAGCAATTGCATTGGTTGCAGCAGGCAACATCTACTCACTATCAATTGGCGCTCATTCACCAATTGTTAGGGGTTTTGGACCACCAGTGTTGTCAAACTCAATGTGGCCCTCCTCAACATTAATTTCTTGATCATTATCTCTTCCACCATTGACCTGAACTACATCACAAGCAGCACTATGGTCCTCATCAACCGTCTACTCCAACCTTGTTGTGAAAATTTATTTTCATCTTCTCCAATTCTTGTTTCAATTTCAGTAGCAATTTTGCATTAGCATTCAACTTGTCCAGCAATTATGTTTTCTTTTTTTTTCCATTGGACGTGCCTCATCAACCAAGATAGGAAGGTTCATTTCCTCCTGGGTTAATTCCTAATCCATTTGAACCTACACCAACACAGAGTTTGGTTCCAAATCCCAAGTAAAAGTTATTAGGAAACAAAAACAAAAAATACAGTTGTTCATATCACATATCATGGATTTGCATTTCCAAACACAGGGGTTTGTAGTTAAATACATTGAAGGCAAATTAAACCTGCTCTTATCAAATTACAATTAAAGGCATATGTGCAAATAATATTACATGGGTTCGCAAATATGTAATACTATATAACCAAATACTTCATTTTCTAAATGCACTCAATATATTCCACTAATCCAATGCCAAATTATGCTAAGTGCCAAATAATGAAATGATAAACCCAAACTTCCAATTTATGAACTACCACCATCATAGTTTTCTAGATTACCTAATTTGAAAATCAATAACAATGGCTTCGTAGTTATACAATGCATACTTAGCAATACACAAATACTTAGCAAATCAATACATATAGGTTGGCAATTATACACGGTATTTCAATTAAATGCACAAAAATATATACAACATAATGCACCTGATTGCGTTCAAAACACTTCATGATTCTTTCTCCCTGCATTCTCAGCAACGGCTAAGACAAATATCTAGGGAACATAACTGTACCAATTATATCTCCCAAAGAAAGCCTCTGACAAGCCCATACCTTCAACAAATTTCACATTATTAATACATGTCAAAAAACTAAGACATACTGTAATTATTACAATTGAAAAAACATGTACCTGAACCACAATGACTGAACCGGACACAAATATAGTGTGCTCATTTTCCTTCTCTCTATACACTATGGATGATCGATTCAAAGAAGCAATGATGAAATTGTGAACATAATTGGCCTACCGATACTTCCTCATGTTATCTAGGTTATCTAATAACCTAAAAGGCAGGTTTGTCAGAGTCCTAGAAGTCCTAGGGAAAAACAAAACAACAAGACATACAAGCCCATAAAGTCGGCAAACACTCTCCACACGCATCCTTTCAATTATGTGAATGATCTTTATATCCTTAGAACGAAAAAGCAATCGACTTCCCCGAACAAGTCACTGTCAAAAATAACATCATTGCCTGCTGCACTCAACCCCAAACATATACTCACATCTGAAAATTTAATTTAACCAACTGTTGCCTAATTTGGATGGATTCCTCGTTGGGAACCCATTGACTCAAGACCTCTCTTAGCAACGCACAGTTGATGTTCAACTCCTTCTTTAGCCGTAGGCAAGAAGAAAAAGGTGTAAATTCAAGTATTGCACGATGAGTATTACTCAGTAGTGCATTTGCTTGAACAATGTATTTCATTTGGCATCGATGCTCAATGTGAACCTAAAAAAAAAAACCAAACAATTCAACTTACAATAACCACAAATGTAAACAATATCACAAATATACCAAATGTAATGCATAAATTCATTCATTATTTAACTTACCTCTTTTCTTATCAAAAGCTTTGGCATCACTCACATATACTTTCTTTCTACTCCATGATGCCTTTCCTTTACTCACATCCTTCTCCAAATTTTCTGATGAAGAATTTCTTTTTTGTTTCCCAGCCATTTCGCTTTAACCAAAAACCAAATCATTAACATATTCACCTTCCACCCAAAACGAAAATGCAGTCACCAAGCAATATCACATTTATAACCAACAACAACAACCACAACATGTAACCTCATTTCCTTCGTCTAAACAGAAAGCTAGAAGATGGAATTAAGATCAACCCTAAACGAAAAAAAAATCCTTTCACCCACAAAAATCTAAGTACAACACAACCCATGAAGACAACCAAAGATACAAACTAAAATCACTTTCGAATGTTTTACTTACCTTCTAACAACTGATCGAACACCAAATTGAAATGCAACTCTTGAAATATCCACGCCACTGACTACATTACTGGAAAAAGGCCTCCTTTCGACGAAGATTCAGAACAAGAACTACTGATAGAGGTCGTACCCCACCAAATTAGAACATATTAAATGCAGTATATGAAAGTGAACCAAGTCGTCTCCCAACGACCAATATTTTCATTCAAAGCGAAATTTCCAGATGAACACAACAATAACACAAGGGGGGGTTTGGCAGACAGATTCAGAATGCTAATCAACAGATTAAATTAAATGCTACAGTGATTAAAACCGTATTGATATCCTTGATTCAAACGCAATTTCACTTATCATAGGCCACCAAATTAACACCAACTCTGCCTTATCTCAATCCACTAGATAATAATTCACTAAGCGAAAATTACAATCTAGCTTCATTATGCAATTAAGTAATGCACACTCCTTAAATTCGTGACAGCCAAGCTACATACATTAAGCATGAACATATCTTAACCAAAACGTATGTAATTACTCTGTAAATTAAGCATTAACAGATTCACCACATGCATTCCACGAATTTAGAACAAAAATATGGCAGATTTCACAAAACAAGCACAACCTCAAAGCTTCATTGCATTTTTCATCAAGGAGTCATTACAAGAATTTAGCTAGACATGGAAATGAGCAATTAAACACTTCAAAACTAGTATCACAAAAACAGAACCAAGAACCCTAACTTATGAAATCTGAAAACGCAATTTAAGAGCAAAAATAGAGATTTCAAAGCTTAAATGGAATGCAAAACGGTGCTATCATATATAAATGTAAAAAACCCATGAATGGGTATTGTTCCAAGTCAATGAAATCACAAAAGGAGCTGCCCAATGTAGAACGAAATCAAAACGCAAAACCCTCAATGGGTGCTGTCAAATGTGCATAAAAACGGTAAAAATGACCTAAAAACGTGAAAAACCGCAAGAGGGGACATCCATGGAAGCTTGGAGCACGAAAAAATGGAGTTGGAGAGAATGGAGAAGATGAAGTAGCGGCTCCTCCTCCATGCAGACCTAATTTGCGTAGTCATTTCACCCCCTGTCACTCATATTTACGAAACTGCCATTATGAGCTGCAGAATTACAAAAATGCCACTCTGGGCCTCAAATGTTGACCCATTGACTTTGCTGACGTGGAAATGACATGGAAATGATGTGGCGACTCTCTTCAACTGAATATTGACGTCCAAGCTCCAAAATTGCTTCACCCAAATACCTAAAAATAATTAAAAACAAAAATTAGGCCAAATAATGTGAAATTAGTTCAAATTCAAAACAGTGGCCCAATAAAGCCCAACAGATGAAAAACACTCTAAAGATGAACAATTAAGCACTGAACAACTGTCTAATGGGTACACAAAGGCTAGTGGAATGGAAGAAAATAATGACTCATCAACTACCCACAAAAATTTTCCACCACTCCGTAAACCCACACCTTCTCCACCAACTAAAGCGTCGCCAACAAACACACCGAACGGTGAATGGAAGAAGATAGTGGGGTTTAAGCTCAGAGGAAAGTAATGACCTTCAAGGGAAGATTAAGAACTTCAGAGGAAGTAGAAGACGAAACCATGGTAACTGTTTTTCCACTTGATTAGTTCTGCAACACAGTGTAACCACTCTCCACTCTTCACACGAACAACAAAAACCTCCCTTTCTCTCGCACTTCTTTCAAAAACATGGCCAACGTGGAAATTGTGTAAAAAAATTAAAATTAAAAAAACCTTACCACATCAGATAGTGAGAGAAGTTGTCACTTTTTTCTTGTTACTATATTATTTTCCTTTTAAGTTTTATGAATTTTTTTAACCCTTGTGATGTGGCAATTATGAGTGGTGGTGAAGTCTAGAGTATGTGTGAAAAAAAGGAAGTGTTTTCTCCAAAGAAAGGAAGCCAAGTGGTGAAATATGTTTTCTCACCTTTGTGGTCACCCAACACTTAATAAAGCAAGGGAGAATTGTGGTCGGTGCTTGAGAAAGTTGTTCGGCTATCATCATTAGTTATCCTTTTAAAGAAGATAGGTTTGTGGCCACTAGTTATCGCTTTTGCATTCTTTTATGTCATTCCTCTTGGCTTAATGGTAACCCACACCAAGCATTTACAAATTTGGTTTGGTTTTGAAGAGGAGCATTTGAAAGAAGACTGAACGGTTTTGCCTTCCTTTTTTGTCAAGGTCATAGGTCACTAGTCACCTACTCAGAGCAATCAAAGTTGTTCCTTTGTTGGTAGTAAGTTCTTCATTTATGGTTGTGAATGGTTGTTAAGTTTCAACTTTTTTGTCGCATCATTTTTCAGAGGTCATGGACTACAGTTTTACTATTGATATGAAACTGAGGTATCTACTATGATTGGGTTGTGGTCCCATTTGAGCTTTCCATTTTATGTGTATTTTAAATTAACATGACCATGTGATTTGAATCCAATGAGAACCCGCACAAATCGCATACATTGGGTTCATTTGTACAGGAATCCATTGCGTGTGAGCATGGAAATTGAGGTTTCTGTTTGCATGAAGATCATTACTGTTATGTGCCCTTATTTTCTTTAAAACCTATGAGGAGTAGAGACACTTTAGTACCCTACAAAAACCTGCCCATTGTTAACTCAAATTGTAAAGCTAGGAATCTGTATCATTATTGTAATTGACACCATTTGTTGACTCATTTTCCCTCACTATTAAAATAAGATTCTTTTATCTACAACTTGATCTAGTTGGTTGTTGTTATTGTTTGTATTTCTTATGTCTACTTCTTGATCCAACTTGATAATGATTCCACTAGGTTGACTAAATGGAAAGGCTTCCTTAGAGATTATTTGACACGGTTTAGATTGTACTGTGAGCATATTTTGAATGTTTGAATTCATCAGGTGTAACATTTATTTTCGCTCAAGGATTGGAATTTGTTGATCTAAAATTCTAAATTTGTTGTTATGTTCTATTTGGGAATTGTGAATATTTCTAAATGCACCTATGGTTTTTTTATCTTCACTCATGAAATAGTTTTTTATGCTTATAGGTTGAGAAAATTTTGGGGAAAAAATTCAGGCAATTTTTCATTTGCTTCTCTTCCAAATCAGAGTTAGGTTTGTCCAAGGTAAGACATTCTATTTTTTTGTGGAATTAGAATTAACTAATAAAATGTGGAATGGCGTGATGTAGGTTCTTTTACGACAAATGTTTCTTATTTTGTTTGACATTTTTCAAGAATATTGGACTTGCCCAAAAGGAGGATATTAGAAAATGTATTTGATAAAAAATAGGAAACCAAACAATCACTTGCATGACATACGAGTTTGTATGATCCTATAACTCGAAGTTGCAATTTTATGAGTTTTGGAATATCTCAAGTTATGGGGTTGTTGAGTCTTGCTGGAATTGTTGACAGGAAGGAAACTAATGGATATGTCACAATCAAGTGGACAAGAGAACCTTGTTACTTGGGTTAGATTCACATGAGCTTTGCTTCATTGCTTAAACTTTAAAAATTGAACTCGTGTGCTCTGAATCCTATCTTCAATTAATAATACTTTGTGTACAAGAAAATTATTGCATAATTAAGATATTGGATGCTTTTTTAATAAAAATTCTATATTAGTTTCATTTAATTATTAAATCTTTCAATGTATTTTAATTTAATGCTTCATAAATTCTTTATGCAGGTAAGATAAAAATATATTTAAAAGGTTTTCTTTTGATGAATAAAAAAAGTCAAAGCTTTTACTTTTTATTTGGTATTTAGTAAAAAAAGTACTTTTTTATAGTTTAAAATTATTTATATTTAAATTTATAATGTTGATTATTATAAAGGCAACTGTTGATAACTCTGTAATTTAGTGAATGAAAAATAATTGGCGTAGGTTCAACTATATGGCAATGTCAGATGAAAGGCAAAGAAACATGTCAAGAAAGAGAGATAGAGAACCATGTCAAGTCTTAGCATATCCTGAAGCAATTCTATTAACATTAGTAGTCAACCAAGAATTCATAGGAGAGTCGCTAAACATTTAAGATTAGGATAACATCTTTAGGTGTATAACTGCCTTATATATGTAAATATTATTAATTTGTCCTTATGAATATGGTAAAATAAGGGCTACCATATTTCCGAAATTAACATGTCAATGGGATTTTCTTTGTACAAAAAGTCTGAAAGATGAAGGTCGTTAATGCTGAAGGGAAGTCCAATTACTATTTTTATAATTTTATGGTTAGTTAACGTGCACTCAAATTAAAACTAAGTCAACTGAAAAACTCAATGACATTTTATGTTGGCAGAAAAGCATTATTGGTGTTGCAAAGAAGAATCTCACTTGTAAAGAAGAATCTCTGGATTTTATATTGTATGAAAAGTCTAAAACAAGAAGGCAATTAGTGTTAAAGGTAATTCCATATACGTTTTTACCATTATAGGCTTGTCTAATGTGCATGAAATTTAGAACATGGTTGCAGAAAAACATTAATTTTGCCCCAAACAAGTATGTCACACTGCAATTTATTTTGTACAAAAAGTCTGAAATACGAAAACACTTACTACTAAAGGTAAATTCAGTTAAGGCCACTAACATTCCATGTTGGCAGAAAACCATTATTGTTTCCTAAACAAGTATTTCACTGTGGACTTTATATTTGGTCCAAAAAGTCTGAAAAAGAAAGCTAATTTCTGCTGAACATAAATCCAATGATTTTTGTTATCTTATTGTTTGTTAATAAAGAATTTATTATATTCTACCGAACTTAAAATAACCATATTTCCAATACACTATTAATTTTCATTATTTGGTTGACCAACTCAATGTTGAATCATACCACGAAAGAACATTTCAAATGTCATCTCAATACCATAGTATCAATGTGTTTTTTTGTATACAACTATGTGTCTTTTTCTTTGTAAGATTTTGAACACAAGGACATCCTCATTCAATTAAGTAGTTTCCTTAACACTAAATAATTATTCACATGACACTATTAATTTTCATTATTTGGTTTACCAACTCAACATTGAATCGTAGCACAAATTGTTAGTTTTGAAATGGTTGAAAAGCCAAGAAGGGGGGGTTGAATTGGCTAGTTAAAAAAATTTAGGCCATCTTTGCAAGCTAAAAACCACCTTTAATTGAATCAAATAGATTACTAAGTTAAGATGCAAACAATACTTAACTGTACACTTTCAATCGATCAAAAATAGAGTTAATTGATTGATTTTACTAAACAGATTCTGTTCTAGTATAATCGATCGATTGAAACAAGAAAACAGTCGACTGAAATACTGGGAAAAATGCAAAAATGCGAATTTGAATTTTAAACCAAGAACAATGCACAAGAATGATCAAGATAGGTTCCAAATGATTATGTAAACATGCTCAATGCTGCAAATGCTATGAAAACATGCAAGAACATGAAAAAGATTATTAAAGCACAAGTTCTTTAAACTTTAAAATGAAAATGCAAGGAGAAAGGTTAGAGAAGAGAGGACACCACAAAATTTTATACTGGTTCACTCAAACCTGAGCTACATCCAGTTTGTCAAAGCAACCTGAGCTTGACTTTGAACTATTTCAAAAGATTTACAAAGTATCCACCCTTACACTTCCAAAATATGCAAAAACACCACAAAAGACTATTGAATCACACAAGAATCACACCAGCACAGCAAGAACCCTGTTGCAGACCTGGAAAACCACCAGGCACACACAAAAAGCTTGAGAAAGATCAAACCTCAGTGGTAGCACAACCTATCCTACCACAAACCACTTTCTCAAAGCTTTAAACCAAGCCAAAAGCTCCAAGAATTGATCCAAGATCAATCTTCAACAGCTGCAACACATATGATCACGAAGGAGAGAGTTTCCACAAGTTTCCAGAACAAATTCGTGCTTTAAAATGATCAACAAACCTCTCTTCCGAAAATGACAGGTTTTATAGTCAAATCAATCGGTTGATTTCACTTGACTTAAGTGAAATCAGTCGATTAAAAACTAAATCAACTGATTGAATTTGTTGCAGTTTAAAACTACTACAGCCAACCTTTTAACCTATTGAAAAACCATTCAACAGACTAAAAGAGACATTTTAACCTGTTGAAAAACCATTCAACAGATTGAAAGACACACCTAAGACCAAAAACATCTAAAGATCTATTTTTCCTTTCTACAACTCCATTTTGTTGAGGAGTTCTAGGTGCAGAAAAATTATGCATAATTGTGTTTTCTTCACAAAAGTTTTCAAATAATTCATTTTAAAATTCTCCACCATCATCACTTCTCAAAACTTTAATTTTCAAATCTTTTTCATTTTGAATTACTTTTGCAAATTTCTTAAAAGCTTTAAAGGCCTCACTTTTTAATGTGAGAAAGAAGGTCCATGTATATCTTGAGTAATCATCAACAATAACAAGAGCATAATAATTTCCCCCAACACTTTTTGTCCTTGAAGGACTAAACAAATCCATATGCAAAAGTTCTAAAGGCTTTGATGTAGAAATCACATTTTTTGAATGAAATGAAGATTTTACTTGTTTTCCTTTTTTACATGCATCACATAGTTTATCTTTTTCAAACTTTATTTTTGACAATCCGATTACTAATTCTTTAGAAATTAGTTTGTTTAATTGTTGCATGTGAATATGAGCAGCTCGTTTATGCCACAACCAAGGATTTTCTTCTTTAACAACCAAACAAGTTATATCACTAGATGATGCAGTATCAAGATCAATCAAGTAAATGTTATTGTGTCTCATACCTTTTAAGGTTACTTATTTGGAGTCCTTTTGATGAATAGTGCAGTAGCCACTCTCAAATATTACTTTGAGTCCTTTATCACATAATTGGCTTATACTGATAAGGTTGTGCTTTAGTCCTTCCACATACAGTACATCCTTGATCTCAAAAGTATTTCTTCCACCTACATCACATGTTCCAAGTATTTTTCCCTTGTTGTTATCCCCATAAGTGACAAATCCTTGTTCCTTTCTTTTAAAGTTCTTAAACTTCTTTTTGTCTCCAGTCATGTATCTTGAACAACCACTGTCAAGATACCACATTGATCTTCTGGATTTAGAAGTCATCTGCAAAATAAGGAAACAATTCATTTAGGTCCCCAACAACTTGTTTGGGTCCTTAGGGTTAGAAGAAAAATATCTACTTATGAACAGGCACCCAATCATACTTCCCATTTGGAACACCAAAATGTTTAATATTGCATTTGTTTGAAGTATGGCCCTTTTTCATGCAATAAAAACATGTAGCAGTACATGCATATGTATTCATAGAATGAGATGTTCCTTTTTCTACCCAAACTCTACGAGTTCTTTTAGTATTATTTTTTAAATCATGATTATGAGCATGCTTGGACTTATTTGGATTTTTCTTGAGATCAAACTTTTCACAATTTTTATTTTCTAAGGCATCTTCAAGATGTTTCTCCAAAATACATATATCAAACATGTAACTTTTACATGAAGCACATTCAACCGTTTCTTTTTCTTTATTTTCTAGTATTGAAATTTTATTTTTTAGAAATTCTTCTTCTTCAAGAGATTTTTCAAATTTACTTTGCAAATCTTTAAAATCAGATTTTAACTTTTTATGAGCATTATCCAATTTACTAGATTTAAGAAGTAATTGTTGAAAAGCATCATACAAATCATCATACTCATTTTCATTGCAAGTAGAATTTACCTCACTGTCAGAATCATCGTGATTAGCCATCAAACATAGATTTGCTTCTCCATTATCAGAATCGCTAGAATTTGATGAGCTTGAGGCATTGTCTTCCCATGCTTTGTATGCCTTCTTTTTAAAGAATTTTCTGCCCTTCTTCTCTTCACTTTTCTTTGAATTTGGGCAATCAGCCTTGACATGTCCAGATTCTCCACATCCGTAGCATTTAAAATTTGAGGATGATCCTTGATTATCCTTCTTGTTGTTCTTGAATTGATTTTTACCTTTGGCCTTCATGAATTTTGTAAACTTCTTAATCATAAGACTAAGAGTTTCATCGTCATCTGAATCATCTTCTTCCTTTTGCTTTTTGCCTTTAACCACTTCAGTTTTGAAGGCAATGTTCTTCTTTCTTCCAATATCTTCTTCTTCATTTAGTCTGCCCAGTTCAAGCTCATGCTCTCTCAGCTTTCCAAATAGGGCCGCCATCGTCATTGTCGCAAGATTTTGTGACTCTGTGATGGTTGTCACCTTCGGCTGCCAAGTTCTGTTCAAAGATTTAAGAATTTTTATATTTAATTCATCAGTATCAAGAGTTTTACCTAGACCTGTGAGATGATTGACAATGTGTGTGAATCGTTTCTGCACATCGTAGATAGTTTCTCCGTGTTGCATCCGAAACATTTCGTATTCTTGAATCAAGGAGTTCTTGCGTGTCCTTTTCACATTGTCTGTTCCTTCATGAGTTACACGCAATATTTCCCACATATCTTGTGCACTGGTGCAGACTGAGATCTTGTAAAACTCATCTAGGGTTAAGGCTGATGAAATTATATTTCTAGCTTTTACATCATACTGAGCGCGTCTATTTTCGTTTATTGTCCATTGCGAGAATGGCTTTGGTTCCTGCACATCATTTACAATATTAACAGGAACAAATGGACCATTTAACACAGCATCCCAAATACCTCTATCAACAGATTCCAGAAAAATTTGCATCCTAACTTTCCAGAAAGGATAATTTTCACCAGTAAATAGAGGAGGTTTGTTGATAGACGCACCCTCAACAAAAGTTTGATTTTGTCCAACCATTTTCGAAAAATTTGAACAACTATCAAAGCAAGCTCTGATACCAATTGTTGGTATCGCGCAGCGAAATGTTTAAGCGTTTGAACAAAAACCAAGAGGGGGGTGAATTGGTTTTAAGTGGTAAAATTAATACTTTAAAATTTTTCCAAAATTTTATCAATTAAATCAAATATTAATTCCTTTAAACATAATAGTAGATGAAACAAAGAGATAGAGAAGAAGATTGAACACAAGTATTTATACTGGTTCGGATCAAAAGACCCTACGTCCAGTTGTTAATCTCTCAAAAACAAGATTAACTAAATCACTAACAAATATCAGATTTACAATCAGATAATAAAAAGAGTAAGGAAAGAAAACACCTCTCTTGAACACACAAGCAATGAACACCTTTCTCTGAATCACACAGAGAACCTTGACCTTAGCTTTCCTAGCAACAGCAGCAGCACTCAATCTCCTAGAAAACCTCTCAGGAAAAGTTATCGCTCTACCCACACTAGGTTTTTCAAAGCTTCTTTTAAGAACACTAAGAGAACTCTCTTGCAGTCACAGCATTAGCACTCTACCTTCTCAAAAAGGTAAGTTAGAAGTAACTCTAATGTTCCTTAAATAAAGGTTCTGAAAATTAGGTCAAAAGCTGAATAGTCGCGCCCAACTGACCAAGATAATCGATTATCACAATTGATAATCGATTATTCTAGTGTGTTTTTTGAAAACAAATTTTTGAACAGATAATCATTTATCAGAGGTGATAATCGATTATTCCAGTGCTTTTCGTGAAAAAATTAACTCAGCTCAGGATAATCGATTATCCTAAGTGATAACCGATTATCACTTTGATTTTTCGAGAAATACCAGAATTTGCTTTTTGCGTATTGATTATAACTATTCTAATTACACTTTACAAGATAGCTTTATACATAACAACACATGTTCTTCATATTGACTTTCAGATGGCTTTTAGGCTTCTTTTATCATCATCAAAATCTTGCTTCAGCATTTAGACTTGTATTTGCTTTTGCCAACATATAGTAATTTTACTTAATTTTTTTTGGCAGTTTGAACACGTCCAGTGTAGTGGATTTGTTTCCCTCTTGACTTCAATTCAAAATACTACACATCAAACACAAAATGTGTCACAAGGAACAAATTTTTAGGTATAGTAAAATAACTTATGCATGGCGTTCTTATTTGTGGTATTAAGAGAAAATTTAGTATCCAGATTCACCCAACACTCATTAAATAATTTTTTTGCAGGAATGACGATGGTTTGGTCTTTTATTTTGATGACATGGGCACTTGAAAATGAAATGGCATCAACAAACATCGTTACATGAAACATGTGTCTATAAATGACATCTCTGAATTGTCCACAAATTTATTATTTTGTACGGAGTATTTAGAACATGTGGCCATGGGTTGGTCCTCTTTTGGATTAAACATGATTGTAATTTTTGTTGTGCCATAGGTATGGTGAATGAGTCTTTCGTATTAAACATTTAACACTTGAATGGATGATTTCTTCATTGTACATTGACCAACTGATTTTATAATCAATGCATGATCCACTTCGAGGATATTTTTTATTCAATACATTTCAATAAAAACTTATCATCATTGATTTCATTGAAAGGGAGCCACACCAACATGTGTATGAACTTAAGTGGATTTGGGAAGACGTTTCATATAATCATTTTTACCATTCCATTATTTCTTGAATTAACATTCATATGTATACTAACCTGGATCAGTCTTAAGACTACATTGTAATTCGAAGCGAATTAAGTTGTAACCCACGTACGAGTTAATGCACGAGATAAAAAGTAACATATTTGACAAGTGATGGACCAACTTTTCAGCCCTCGATAAAAGGGAAAACGCCACCTATGCACAATAGGGACAGTCCACATTCCACTTATTTTAAACCTTATCTTAGGGCATTCCTGGGAAAACAACCCTGCTACATTTTTTAAGTGAAGTTGCATGTACAGAACAATTAATATGAAACCCACATATTTTTTTCGTAAAATTAATTTGCAAAAAAGAAAAGGAACTTTATTCCAATTACCATTTTATTCTTACAAAATTAATTGTAATTGAATTTGGGATACAATTTTCCTTTAACGTTTTCCAAAGTAAGATGAAAGTTTACAAACATTAATTAGTAACCACCACTGAATTTTGGAACCAAATTAATGTGGACGGCTATGGAAAGCACAGGAGGATAAATATTTCCCTCCCTAATACATATATAATCAAAAGTGAAATGTTTGAATGACAATTGTCATATTCGAATCATATTTTACAATTGTTTTCAACAAAAACTATTTACGTTTATATACATCTAAAACTTGGAGCAAGTAATTCCGATGAATATTTTCGGGATCCATAAACCAATCACATATGTAATGTTGCCTGAGTGCTTGAAGTTGTTCCTGCGGTATGGAATAAAGTAAATGAAATTATAACGAGTGAATACCATGAGAGCAAAACGAAATTCAATAAAAGGCACTTATAGAAGTGTATGCGGGGAAGTTTTTTTCATCAAAGATTGTTTCACCATCCCACAACTCAATATATCTCAACACTATCATGCCACAATCATATCTCTAAATATGTGAACATAAATTAAATCACAGTATCATATGAAGATAGTAATATTGGATAAAATGTAAGACAAAAATTGGTGCTTACAAATTGGGTTGAAGGGGAAGGTCTTGGGTAAGGACTTCAAATTTAGGTTTATCAGCATCAGAATCATTTCAAAGCAAACCAAATAAAATCTCCATGTTACAGGCCTTAAAAAAAGCCAGTACAAAATATCAATGTAAGACCCGAGAAAATTAAATAGTTATTTAAATAATTATTTAATTATGGCGGGTAATAGAAACATTTAAAGCAGTTAATGTGAGGAACTATGACATGGAAAAGTACTAGCTCAAGTGGTTGAGAGTATTTTATTGTGTGTGAGGACTTGGGTTCGAGTCCTATGTGTGCCACTTGGGTGTTATTTAAATTATGCGTTTTTGTGTGTTTATATATTGAATGCATGGGGTGATGATAAATTCCTAGAATTGTAAGAGTTATCATGAAATCTGGATTGGTTGAATGGTTTGGCCTTGGTTTGGTATGTGCATGGGTGTGGGTTCAAACCTTGTTGAGAACTAAATAATTTCTTTTTGCCAATTTTTCCTTTGGCATGAATGTGAAAAGGTTTGGAAAACCTAGTAGCCAAGAAGGCAGCCGTGAGTGCTGGAAAAATACATTGTGAGGGATATTGAGTAGACATTAACACACACTTTTATTGTAATTTTCGTTTTAAAAGGTTAAGTGAAATTAAGGGTGGAATGAATTAGAGTGAGAGAGGATAATTAAGGGATTAAGAGTCTGAGACAGGGGAGTGCATACGAAATCACAGACTTCTGGGCGATTGGCACGAATTGTAGAGGAGAATTGGAGTGGGAAACCATTGTGGAAGAGTGAGGCAAGAGCAAGGGTGAGTTTGAATTAAAAGTCACGTGCAATCCGTGTTTGGAGCGAGGATCAGAGGTTAGGGGAGCTGGAATTGTACCTTTAATTGCGTACTGTTTAATTTCATGAACTGTATGATTAAATTGATGCATGTACAATACCCTGCTGTGTATAATTCGTGTTTCTGGAATTTTCCAGAAACCGCCTGGCGGATGATGAACTGCCGCCAGGCGACTCATCCAATTTTTACTTGTTTCCTGGGTTCCAGAGAGGAACCGCCTGGCGGTGAGCGTTGTGTCGCCAGGCGACGCGTGACGACCAACCCAGATTCTGGGTTTTGCTTGAACTACCTAGCGGTGATGAACACCCGCCAGGCGACGTGGACCAATTTTGGTTCGGTTTTGGTGTTTTGAGTGTTCTGATTGGATTCTAAATGGAAGGAAAGGGATCCTTAACTTTTAATTGAATACTTGACTAAAGAAATTGGGGAATTTCACTATCAATTAGAGTTAATTTGAGAGAACTGTTAAGAACACCCTTTTTAGGTTGATGAATTGGGGATTTCGAAAACGACACACATCTAAATGGAAAAATGTGAATGGATTCGCGTATGTAAAGTGTTAGAGATGAATTGTAATCCTAAAAGATAGAATCGGATCTATAGAGTCAGAAATTGATGGAAATTAGAGTTGTTGTGAAGGAGGTAAGGTTCGCAGGTGCAGGAACCGCCTGGCGGCACCCATTTGGTCGCCAGGCGCCATACCAGTGAGACATGGTGCTTTGATTCACAAAAAACGCTATTTTTCGTACTTTTCGTGGAACAGGAATCGCCCGGCGGTCGTTTCATGCCGCCAGGCGCCACCGATTTTTCTGGTCTGCGCAGTTTTCGTGAAACTGCATTTCCCGCTTCGTTAACCGTCCGATTTAGGTGAAATTTTGTAAGGTGTTTCACAACATGTTGTTCTTCACTTTGAACGGTGGAGATTCATTTTGGATGCCTGAAGAGGGAGATATACGTCACTCATGATTGGTTGTTGAATTCCCTAATAGTATGATTACTAATGGATGATTAAGTGTGATCAAGTGCTGGTATGGCCTTGATTGGTGAATGTATATATATAAATATATTGATGCATGATTGATGAGTATGTTTTTGGTAGTGCTTGTTGAGACATGTTGAATATATGAACCTATATATGTTAGCTCGAATGTAAGATGTTATAAGCGTGGGAATAAGGCCACTATTGATGATATCACTATGACCGAGTGTTGCATGATCATGACGGGTTTTGGAAAAGTATGGGAACATGATAATCATACTTTAAATGTAATGGAATTGTAAGCATGCAAAGGGTTGGGAAAATGAGAAGGGGAAAATAAAGTGTGTGTTGGAATTGATTTAAGAGGTAAGTATATATGAATTATAAAAGAGAGGAATGTGTGCTTATACTTGAAAGATGCATATGTGTTGTGATGTTGTAATTTGGAATATATGAATGTGTATGTTGATTTCTGGATGTTTGAGAATTAAATGGTTGAATTCTAGGAAATGAATTAGAGTACCTAAAACCAGTAGTGTCACATTACTGGTGTAGCGCCTAGCGGTGTAGACTGAACCGCCAGGCGATAGTATGAAACAGGAATGTTTTATAAGTTGTGGCGCCCGACGGTGATGTGGAACCGCCAGGCGGTCTGTACTGCCATTTCGCCTAGCGGCGCTTAGGCTACGCTAGGTGATGGTGTAGTGGTAGGGTGCATTGTGATATGTTTTGCATGGTTTGTGGTGTGGGTCCTGGTCTGGGATATGCTTGATGTTGTCATGAGCGGGTAGGTTCATGACTGGTGATGAACACGTGATGATATGAGCGGGGAGGTTCATATTCTATTACTCTCGTGTGGGGATACGAGCGAGGTAGGTTCGTATGTTCCGTGCTCACACTTGAGAGATGCTGCGTGCGGGGAGGTACGTAGCTGGTGGATCACGTGTGTTGGACTACGAGCGGGGAGGTTCGTAGAGTTGGACCACGAGCGGGCAGGTTCGTGGAAGCATTGGAATCCCTAAGACCAGCTTGAGTATGTACCTTGTGTAGGGTGGTGTGCTTTGCTTGTTTTCGTTATCATGTTGTGTTATGAAACTTGGATCAGGGGATGTTGTGCCATGAGCGGGTAGGTTCATGGATGGTGGTGAACACGTGATGATATGAGCGGGGAGGTTCATATCATGTTACTCTCGTGTGGGGATACGAGCGAGGTAGGTTCGTATGTTCCGTGCTCACACTTGAGAGATGCTGCGTGCGGGGAGGTACGTAGCTGGTGGATCACGTGTGTTGGACTACGGGCGGGTAGGTCCGTAGAGCAGGACTACGAGCGGGGAGGTTCGTAGAGGCAGGACCACGAGCGGGCAGGTTCGTGTGAGCATCATAAACCCTGAATCCGAGGCTAATTATTTATGTGTTGTGAAGGTTGAAAAGCCTTGGGGATTAAGGTTTGGGCCAAGAATTAACTAGAATAAAATAGATGGGTGTATCTTGACTTTTTTTTATTAACTTATATGTTAATTGTTTATGAGCTCACCCTATCTGCTTGTGTTTGGCGATGATCGTGTAATGCGTTACACGGGAGCAGATGATGTTGCAGGTGGTGCTGATGAAGCATAGCATCGGAGAGAGGGTTAACTGGGAAAAGCTTTTACTGGAGTTTTATCATTATTGTTTTTATGAAATTTGTAAACAGTGTTTTACTGATTTGTGAATTTGGATACTGTATTGGAGTTTCATAAATTATGGATTTTTGGATAACATCCGATTAATAAATGTTATAAAATTTCCCACGTTTTTGGGAAGCGAAGTATAATAAATGAGGTTTTCATCATATTTCTTAATTTTTATTACTTAAATTAGTAATATCCGACCGGGATGTTACAATCAACATACATTTTAGTCATGAATAATTGAATTTGCCAACTACAGCAATTATATTAAGAAGTAAACTTACAATTGCATTGTCTATTATTTTTCTTCCATGTCGTGTCCTCCCAAGAGAGTCAAGGACAAAAAATTGGTGTGTGCGACAGTTGATTGCATAAAACCACCAATGCTGCTCATGGATTATAGAAGCAAATACCTTCCAAAAAAAACAATCACTAAACATCCACAATTACTATTTAATAAATAAAATTACAAATCTTCATTCTTACAAAATCTGCTGTCAATATATCGTGTACTGAAACCAGCCCACGCGTCCCCTAAGATCCATTGGCGTCTCTTTGCCTTTACCTTTCTACTATCTTCTACAACTGCGGTCTACATTCAACATTTCACAATTAAATTTTGATAAATCATCATCAACAACATCCATCAAATATAAAAACTTAAAAAACAATAAGAATTATAATACCTTATACAGAGGACCAAACACAACTCTCTTGATCAACCCATTCAATTTTCTTTGTCTATACATGAAGGTATTGCAAGCAAACAAAATGGCCTGACAAAATTTGAAAGCAACAATGTAATTTGAGTAGACAAAATAACAAATTTATAAATATACATGACTTAAGGACATTACCATGTTGCAAAGCTTTCCACGAGGATGAAATCCCCAACACTCAATTGTGGTTAGTATTTGTTGATTTATGTCAACCACAACTTTCCTGAAAAGTGTAAATTTAGAATTAACACTATATAACCGTGAAAATACAATCATGAAATTTATATCCACAACAGTAACTTACCTGTCATTTTCTGAGACAAGAATCCGATACAATTGAGTTAAGTCTACATCTAATGAACATTTTTCTAGTTCAATAATGGGAATAATTTCCATTCCATGATGATTGTATTCAGAAGTACATTGCTCTAATTGATCAAAATTACATGATTGAGGTTCTTCAACATCAAAGGCATCACCTTTATGAAATGAAAAGGCTAGAGGTTGATGAAAGAAAGATGCATCAAGTTCCTCACCTCCACGGGCATACTCTTCTTCCATACTGCTCAGTTGGTCCTAATTGACGAATGACCCAATAATTTCTTTTCAACTTCCTTTTGCACCATTGCTTGAATTCAGTAAAGGACATGTCATCTATTCCTTTCTTTGGATGTCATCTTCACCAATATTTAAGGCATCATGAACAACATCAATGTTTTTTTCCTCTTTAGTTAATTCCCAACCAAGAATAACCTGCATAATGATGTCCAAACTTTATACCTTATTGGTACACGGAATAGAACTTAATCAACTAAAGTAAAACGAATGCAATACAATACCTTGTTATATTCAAATGCGGATTTGATTCCATGAGTCCTAATCATCAAGGACGACCAACTCAAAATTCTCGGGAAAATAACATCACCTTCATAAGACCTTAACGAAAGTAGTCGACAAACCAAAAGCTAAAAAAATTAAGGAACTAATTAATCATCAACTTCACAAACACAAGGCTAACAAAATACAACTTGGCTAAAATAATAAATACCTGCAAAACAGCCACTGACCCAGCTACAATTATGGCAGACGTGTTTTGATCTTGCCTTAAAGTGTGGTAACCACGATTGAAACCTTCAACCAAAAACCTATGGACAGACCTTGACCAGTTGTATTGATTCAAGTTGTCAAGGTTATCCAACAATCTAAATGGCATGTTTGTCACAGTCCTAGAAGTCCTGGAAAAATACAAAAGAGCAAAACATAGCAACAAATATAAATGACAAACATTGTCTACATTGTCATTGTCATCGTCATCGTCACTCTGTAAATAAAAGTATATCCTATTAACAATGTCATCTATTGTTATTGGTTGATGTTCTAATAATGACTCGATCACCCCGCACACAACACTATTGAATTCTACATCAACCCCAATAGCATTCAAACCCAAACAAACACAAACATCTAAAACAAACAACTGTACCAAATGTTGCCTGATACATATACTTTCATGTTCAAGGACACACCGACTAAGAGTATGTTTTAACAACACTCCATTGATATCCAATGGTTTCACCATCTCAACGCACCACCTAAATGGAGTGACTCCAATTCGAGAGCGATGTCTTGATCTCAATAAACCATTAACTTGAACAATGTAGTCTGTTTTACAACGGTTACAAACCACAAGCTAAAATACCAATCAAATAGTTAAAAAACATGTTAAAAAACATCAAGATATGAACTTAATTAACTATAATAAATAAATGGATCATAATCACAAACATTTACCTTCCTTGACTCACCCTCTTCTTCTGCCATAGGTATCTAAAATCTCCTACTCGGGTAAACACTTTATATAGGTAAGGTATTCCAATAAATAAACAACAAACACGACACCCAAATAATAGTTCGCGATTAACCAAAAATACTAAAATTTTAAATCTATTATAAAAGTTATATAAATGTTAATAATTACACCATACAATAATTTATTAGAATTGTGAATAACAATCTTATCATTTTTATAATAAAATCTTGGCTTCATGGTAACTTTTTGTAAACCAATCCTGATTTTAACTTTTTACAAAAAAGGTTGATGAATTTAAAAAATATATAAAATACCAAGTATGGATACATGTTTTTAACAACAAGCCACTATAATAAGCACAGATAACTAGGTTGAATTACTCATCATTAATTAAAGAGACACACTATGATCAATTAGCATTGTACAAACTATCCAAAATATTACCAAGGTCACTAAATAATAAAGAAACACCATATATTTAGGGAAGAACATCTTTCCAAAAATTTTCAATCCATCTTTTTGTCCTAGTTTGGGACTTCAATTTTTGAAACGAATATGCTCATGCACTATTGTGTACTGAACATTGAACGAAATCGACAAAATAAATGGTAGGGACACAATGTATTCATCAATTTTGTAAACATCTTTTCAATTCACACAGTTAACACAAAAATCAAATTCAAAAACTTCTTAAATCCACAAAATCAACAACTTCTTTGCAATCATCACTAAATGGTGGGGTCAAATTGGAATGTCATTTATAAAAATCAATAAACAACTACACAAAACAATGAAAAACCAACAGAAACTAAGCGTGCACAAAAACTAGTTAAAAAGGCAGAAACATTCAACCTTCTCACCAACGACAGCAAAATCAGGGTAACCCATTTCATAGTAGGTTCCAAAATCGCCCTTCTTGCAGCTCAGATTCGCCCTGAGGTTCGACAATTTCGCAATTCCTGTGTGGTGAAAGGAGATAACGGTGTGGAGGGGATGGGAAAGGAGATAACGGGTTTTGTTTCGTGTCTGTGTGCATAGCAAATGTGGGTGGGGGTTCGTAATTGTAGATTCAGGGTTTGGGAGATTTTGAAAATTAAAAGGAGAAAGGGGTTTGGGGAAAGGGTTTTTCTGATGAAGTGAAAGGGGTTTGGGGTTTGAACATTAAAAGGAGAAAGGGTTTTTCCGTTGAAGTGAAAGGGGTTTGGGTTTGAACATTAAAAGGAGAAAGGGGGTTTTGATTTTTCACGATGGAGGAGAGCAGAGCGGGTTTTGTTTCGTGTGTGTGCGGGTTGGGTTTTGTGAAACGTGGTTGGGGAGGTAATTGAAGGTTCAGAGTAAAGAGATTTTTGAAAACTAAAAATGAAAAGAGGGGTTTGGGGAAAGCGTTGTGTGATGAAGGGTGAGTTTCAAACACGCACGCATCAAAACATTCAGCTTCAGTATTGTGATTTCAAATTTTAATTAAATTATAAAAAATTTGAAAATTAAATATGTCAGACCACATCAAGTTGGTAAGAGAAGTGGTAAAAAAATGAGTCATTTGATCATTACTCATCTAGTTATATCTATTTATACTTTATTTTTTTTTATTATTATTATTTTATATTACTTTATTTTATTTTAGTTATTTTATTTATTTTATATGATTTTGTTTCATTTTCGTTTAAGTTTATGTTATTTTATTTTATCTTATTTTATTTCATTTCAGTCTATAGTAATTTTTTATATTTTATTTTATTTTATATTATTCTATTTTTAATTTTACTTTTATTTGATTTTTAAAAGAAAAGTGAACGAAAAAAAAAACAAAGTGGAACGGATGATTGAAACGAGATGCACAGAAAGATTCATGTTCCTGCACACTACCTATTCTCTTTTGGTGACAATCTCCACCTTTTCCTCATTTGGTGACTCCCTCCCATGCACCAGTTACTGAGTTAGGCAGTGGTGTACAAAATAGAAAAAACTGGCATTTTGGGTGATTGAAAAGAAATAGATTTTTTTCCAAAAATGGGTGCCTTTGATCCGTTTATTACAAAAATCAGTTAATTTACTAATTAATTATATGGTAGAGTTAGTTTCTTAATGATTTGACTAGTTTTTTTACAAAATTAGATTATTTTGATTTATTTATTATAAAGATGGATCAGTCTACTATCACAGATTTGATTTGATTAATGATATGATCTTTTTCTATCTTTTTTTAAACTTTTATAATAATTTCTAAAGTTATATATATATATATATATAAATAAATAATTTTTTAATAATTTGATTAAAAATATTTTAAATAAAATTTTATGATTGTAAATTTTATAATAAAATAAAATAATAAAATTTAAAATATAAGTTTTAAAATATCAAAATTTTTATAAAATTTTATTTAAAATAATTTTAATCAAATTTTATTATTGTAAATTTTATAATAAAATGTAATAATAAAATCTAAAATATTAAGTTTTAAAATATCAAAATTTTAATAATTTTTTTACAATATTTTTAATCAAATTTTATAATAAAATGTAATAATAAAATTTAAAATACAAAGTTTTAAAATATCAAAATTTTAATAAAATTTTATTTAAAATATTTTTAATCAAATTATTAAAAATTTATTTTTTTAAAAATATATAAAATTTTAGAAATTATATAAAAGTTAAAAATAAATAGAAAAAAGTCAAATTATCGTTAAACTGATTTTGTTATGTAATTAATTAATAAACTGACCTATTTTTATAATAAAAAAGGAAAAATGACCTTTTTTGTAAAAAAAAAAAAGCAAAGAAATAAGGTGGCAGAAAACAATGGGAGGAACTAACCACCCCTTCCCATTTACGTAACCTAATGTTGAGGTATCAAGGACCTTCAGTTTTGAATCCTGAGGGATCCCTTGGTTAATATTCATGAGCTTTCTCAAAGGCCCCCGTAATTCTGTCACTCAGTGTTTGATCACATAAATCTTGTATGAAATGGTTGATGCCGCATGGTTGTTCGCCTACTGTTACTACTTCCCATTCTTCCATCATCATGCCTTCATGATTAACCACGTTGAGACCGACGCACACTACCCATACCCGAACCACATTTTTCTTCCTCCCGCTAAACCGGTAGACGCTAACTTTCCTCATAATCCTACAACTCAGACCCACATTTTTCATCTATCATCATTCTCCATAACCAACAAATACCATCACATAAAAACAACAGCTCCCTCTAGATTCTCTCCCCATTCACGCGCACACAAGCACTCATCCTTTCGCATTTCCAACTACACATTGTCGCCACCCATTCCCTCACCATCTTCCTCACCTCCCTTTTTCATCCATCTTTCATCTTCTTTCATTTTCTTCACCAAATAGAGGACTCGCTCACGCTTATCGCCTTATCACTCACATCTTCCACTTGCACAATAGAAAACAGAATACCAAAACAGTTTCCATCACTCCCAAGACTATTCCATCATCCAAGTAACAGAGAACAACCATCACCCAATCGAACAGATAAAGGGAAGAAAAATTCGTCGGCCGCATTGCCGGAGGCGTGTCAAAGTTCGATTGGAGAAGAGCGATTCCGGTTGAGGGCGCGACAGTAGGGCTCAGCGGCGTGGCTCCCAGACCTGGTGTGGCCGGCGCAAGAAGAAGAATGAGGGAGTTGGAGCGCCGTGGATGACGACGACGCTTCTGGTAGCAATGAGTGGAAGGAGTGTCTCGTGTTTGTGAGTAAAAATGAGATCAAAGGAGCACTCGGACGCGAAAGGGAATGAAAGAGAAACAGTGACGTTAACGCTGGCAGCTCCTTCGGCGGTGATCGGCGTCGGCAACATTGGCCCTGGCCAGCCATGAGTGGGTGAGGATTGGTGTTGCTCACGCAGAGGAAGAAGAAACCCTTAAGGGATTTTTATGTTTTGATAGTTATTTTGGGGTTGGGCTTAAATTGGGTTATTTTGCTTTCCGTACCCCACTTTTAATATTCTCAACCTCTTGTCTATTGGGTCTTGGGTCTTGGGTCTAGCCTTGTTTTGTTTCCTACGCGCATCCCCATTTTAATATTTACACCTTCATCATTTGTATGTTTGTTTGTGTTTTCTTTTCCTATTCCTATTTACTCGTTACACCCGTATTATTTAAGTCCTGCACCCCTTTTGCCATTGGTTCTCGTCTACTTACTGTACCCTGCTTTTCACAATTCGCAGCCTCAATCTATTTTAATTTTATTTTCAGCCTTTACTCCTTGCATGCACCCTTCCATGCATCTTATCCCATTTTTCACCTTTGTTTTTTTATTAAACCCCATCTTTTTTACACACATGTTATTTTTTTAAAAAAGTTAAAAATATTTGAAAATTATAAAAAATTACCAAAATAGAAAAATTTTACAAAAATGAAAATTGTTTTCTTTTAGTGTTTATTCAGCCTTTACGTCGTGTGATACTAATTTTCAAATAATTTAAAAATATCAAAAAAGATATAAAATTTCAAAAATTAAAAACATCAACACTTTCTAACAAACAATTTCTCTAAGAACTACGTGAATCTTGATTTTCACTACGCGTAACGGACTTCCGGACCTAAAATCTAGTTCTTGTATAGCATGTCTTATTTTACTGTTTTCCATACTTTTTCTATAATAAACTATGGTGACAACTTCAAAATCTCTTTTTAAGCTCGTCTCTTTTTTGTTCGTCGTCTAGTCGAGATTTTGGTTGTAATAGATGGCAACTCCACTAGAGATTCAAGCCATCCTTTTTTCATGAGTTGCTCTACTTGCTTTTGTATTTCTTTAGTCTCTTGTGGATTGCTCCTATAGGTTGGCATGTTATGAAGGATGTCCTTGGAATGAGATCCATATTATGTTCAATACATCTTTTAGGAGGTAAACCTTGAGGAATGTCTTTGGGAAATACATCTGCATTTTCCTTGAGAATGTGCTCCACACCTAAAGATAAAGAAACTTTTACAGAAGACAAATAAATATTGTTAGGCATAAGCATATATAGGGGGTGTTTTTGTCATTAACACTCTTTTTACCTCTTTTTCTCTCAAAAAAGGACTTTTACCACTATTTGATTTTTCAACTTTACTCCCCTTTTCTTGCCTTTTTTGGGTTTTCTCTCCCACTCTTATTTTCTCTCTTTCTTCTTCTCTCTCTTTCTTTTTCTCTCTCTTTCTTCTTTTCTCTCTCGCTCTCTCTTTACCCTCATTTTTATTTGGTCCTCACAAACCTCTATAGTTGATAAAGGTGTTACGGGCACCTTTTGCCCTTTAAGCAAGAAAAAATACTTGTTGGATAGACCATAATGTCACCTTTCTATCATATTGTCAAGGCCTTCCTAATAACAATTGACTTGTTTCCATAGGAACCACATCACATACCACTTAATCTACATACTTACCTATAGAAAAAGTAATATCCACCTGCTTATCCAGCACCAACTCTCCATCCTCACTTAGCCATTGCAAAAGCATAAAGACTAGGGTGTATAGATGTCTCCCAAACCAAGCTTTTCCACCAGCCTTTTACTTGCTACATTGGTACAACTCTTTCCATCAATGATGATTGAGCTCACCTTTTCCATAATTTAACATCTAAAATAGATAATATTTCTTCTTTGTGTCTCATCCTCCTCCTTGTTCATATTACCCAACAACCTCCTAACCATTAAAAGATCTCCCTCCAAAAGTGGTACTTCGCATTAGGGGTGGCAATGTCGGTTGGCCCGGCCCGTTTAGGCATGCCCCGCACTTAGCCACACATGGATAGACTCAACATAACGTTGGAAACTTATAATCTAAATCTCATATTGAGTCTAAGTCTTACAAGTAGAAATGAAAAAGTTGGACAACTTAGGTCTATAAACTCATTATCTTAAAATTTTATATTGAAGGTGGTGTTAATCAACTCTTATATGGATTGAACTCAGATCTGCTTGATGTTACCCCTGAATATAGTCATTGTATTGAAAGTCTTCTTAACAAAGAGTTTAAGTAATTGTGGGGTACTCAATTTCAAGTGAGTAAATAAAATTTCGTATTAAATATTATAGATACATATAAAATTTTGTGGAAAGTCGGAATGGCGAAACTTGGACAAAAACTTTAAGAGTGTCAAATTAGATTTTTTATATATAAATTATTTTTTCTAATTAAATAAAAAAATTCATTTTCTTTGTTTCAATCATTTTCATAAAGTGATTCTTGTATGCATTTTTCAATTTATAATCTTTCTAATTCATTAAATTAACATTATAAGGATATTCTAATTTTTAATCCAATTCAAAGTTATTCAACTAATTCATTATGTGCAACGAAATTCGTAGTTCAACCCAAGATACATCCATAAAATCTTACAAAATTTACCATATGTAATGGAAAACACAAAATTTCTAAATTTCATAATCTATGATATACTAATTTCAGGACAAATATAATTAGGGTTAGTGCCAATTTTAGAAAAGAATCCTTACCATCATAATTAGGCAAACTAATTCAGAAAAAAAAAACTTAATTTAAGAAAATCATCGTAATATGAGAATCATAAACACATAAATTATAATAAGATACTAATCTCGATTCATGAGAGATATTGTGCATTTTTCAATCTTTTGTTTCCTAATCTATCTCTTTATATTTCTTTCTATTCTCATTATTTTTTGATGATTTACTGTAAAAGAACCTCATCACTAGTGATAAAATTTATTACCTTTCATTAACCAATGTCCATCAAATTGATTTTTATTTTACTTTTTATACAATAAATATATATAAATTTTAATATATAAATAAGATAGATGATAAAATAAAATATTTTATTAAATTTAATATAAATAAAATAATAATCTATAAATATAATTTTAAAATATATATAACATATATAAAAAATAGAATTAAAATTTTTTTGGGGAGCCATGGCTCCCCTTGTCACAACAATGGTCCGCCATTGAAAAGTCGTATGTGTGGCTATGAATGAGATTTTTTCTATCTTTCAAGATCCACCCAACAATATAGTGCCAGAGCCAAAATAAGTGATTTTAGTTCTTATACAAGTTCTAAAAAGACATATTCCACCTTTTATACTCATGTCATGATGATCCAATCTATGTAATCAACTTAACATGTTGGTTAATTGTATTATCAATGTGGAAAGGATTCATTCTTGAAAAATATATTTTTGAAAATCCAAGTGAGTTTAAATTACTTTAAGGTTGTGCGTTGAAGATGGTGATAATCCATGTGAATTGAGCTTAGATTTCATTGTTGTTATACCTCCCTAATGAATCTTCCCCTAAAAAAACCTATCACAAAACTCTTATTGTTGGTTTTTAGGTTTTTAATGTTTAGAAAATATATTTTAAATGGGTAAAAAATGTATAATATTCCACATTATTTCATACATAAAGCAAATGTAACAAACGTTTAGTAATATCTCAATCTAACTCTCTAAGTCTAAACAATAGCCTAATTTTTTTTTCTTCATCCACTAAATAATATCTAATAATTAAAACATAAAACACTCCTAAAATCTAATTCAAATTATATATATCTAGACATATATTTAACTCTAATTAACACCTTTGGTCTCTTAAATTTCCATACATTTTGCGTTCCTAGAAAGTTGAGATATTAGAAAGGGTCTAAATGACAAAAGCAATGGTAGGGAGCATGAAGTGATCCCAAGAGTAGAACTTGGTAACATCTAGATTAGAGTTGTTCCTTCAATTTCCGGGTAAGAGTATAAACTAAGGAAAGAAAATTGGGAATGCCGTATGAAGTCTGAGAAGCAGCACTATGAAGACCTGGTCAACAACCTCACTGCATACATAGTACAAATTCAATGATGTAACAGGGCATAACCAACCTTTTCAAAATTTCATTGTCATGTCTACAACAAAACAAATAAATACAGTGCCATGCTGAAACTAAAGTTGACTGGTAAACAAACAACCAGTGAAGAAAGATTAACACACGACCCAAAAGTCATAAACCAATGAAGAAAGAGTCACACATGATCAGAAAATTTAAGCCCAAATTTGCATTATTACTCGATACAACAACAATGGGTTCTATCCAAAGGAACAACATTTAACAGTATATGTGGCTAGGTATAGTTGAAAAATCTATCACCCTTCATGTAGTGAGATTGTATCAATGAAGATCTCAGATAATACTCAATTCAGGGTACTTCTCACTAGGACTACTCTGGTTGCCTGCTATGTAAGTAACTTTATCACTGTGTGATACCTGAAATAGAGAAAAATCATGATGTGCCTCAGTAAATTGTAAAATAAATATTTTAGAGATTGAATGGATAACCTTTATAGGAAAAATGAAAGAAAGGAAGAAGAAGAGACCTTATCCACCAATATGTATCATGGGCCTATTTGCAGTCTTTGCTATATCAAACATGCCAGCATGTGAAGCTTTCTTCTTCTTCACCTAGAACAAAGGAAAGATAACATTAAGAAATAGGATAGTACAAGACCACTCATAATATTGCTTACCTAAAGTTGGACACACAATTTCAAGTAGTCTATGATCCACTATTGACTATGTTGTTCAAAAGCAATCAAAGAGCTTACTAGGACAAGAGCAAACAGATGGAAAATCATAGGAAAGAAGTGAGTCAGTAACATATTATTCAATGGAAATGCTCACGTTAGTCTAGAGGTTGAAGGTGATAAGTTATGATGCACTGATACCTCAATCTGTGTCATGTATTCATGTTTGACACGTATCAATATCTGATACTTTACCGATATTTATCAATAAAGTATCTAATCTATAAACTTGTAATACTTTTTGTGATAAAAATAATTTATAACTTTTTATTTTGACAGTTTTTAAGATATTTGATTTTAATTTGAATTCACACAATAACAATATATATTTATCATGTTTTAAGGTTTTTGTAAAATTTTTCAATATGCATATATAACGTATCATACCTTATTGTTTTCAAAATAAGTGTATTGATATATCCGATACGTACCATATCCGATACACGCATCATATCCATGCATCATTATAAGAATAGTTACATTATAAGGGTCTACCGATTGCCAAATGAGGCTAAACTTCACCTAACTCTATCACCCCCACCCACTTTTTTCTCCATATATACATAATCTCTAACTAACTCCTTTTCAGTTAGGTTGTGGGGTGTGTTGTCCCTTCTTGCTATGCTCCTCTTATTCCTAAAGTATATCTTTTTTAATAAAGGTTCACTACCATGTTAAATTAAAATAGCAGTGAGTGAAATTCTATTGCAGCAGCATCATTATATTAAAAGGATGATAAATCCTGGTAAAGAAATAAAAACATTATAAATCATTACAACACAATTGAGATTTAGCAATAATAATCAGAAGAAGTGCATACCGCTGCTCCTATTATCTCCCTAAGTTCATGATCCTCTGCACCACATCTCAAAGGATCTCTTAAACTAACCTGAAACACGATCCATATAAGAAAATCACAAAAATCTTTTAATGAAGCTCTCATTAAAGATGCTATATGTATGCCATGACACGTTTTATTGTCCCGACTGATGTCAACATCCATACATACATCAAGCACCTTTAACTTGAACATAAATGGTAGAGATAACATCCATAATGACCGGCATGTCTTGAATAGGGAAAATATTTATCAGTTTCATTGATAAGAAAATTTTCAGAAATGATTAAGAATTCAAAATAATGATGAAAGTATATTAGTGCGCCTAAAAAATCAATTACAAGTAATCAAATAAATAGAATATCAAATGAAATAGCATGTGCAATGGAAAGAAGGGGCAAGACAGTGCATGTTCAATCCAAAATATTGTATGAGGTAGAGCCATATTTTAATGTTCGCAAAGACCATGTCCTAATGTGTATCAAATCTTCCATTTACAGACAAATATCAAGATTCACTACAGGAATCCACTTTCTGCAGGGAACTTCAATCTTTGTAAACAAATATTTGAAGTTATGTTTTTCTATTATGAGTTGGCAGATAGTTTCCCTTTTCCCCATTATCGAGTATGTACCATATCAAGAATTCAGAACTGACAGTAGACATCACAGTTTCAAAGTACTAATCCAAAAGTAAACAACTCCCAGAACCATACTCAGCCATTGAAACAGCTAACTGCAAGAAATCAGTCACACTCCTTAAAAAACAAGACTGCTAAAAGTTTGCATAGAAAGTCTTGATTTTACTTGCCAAAAAATTTATAGGCCTTAAATACCAATTTCTTAATCCCGAGTCCTTCACCCTCATCACCAAACTATCCAATTCATTTACCGGTACATTTAGAAGGCCTGCAATTAATATGATCTACGATGCCCTGATACTCAAAATGGAAACATCAAGGTGTTTGTTCCCATGTCAAATACTGATACTTCTCCATTCATATCAATTTTTTAAATTAAATTGCGATCATCATAATCATGAATTAATGAGAAATTACCCCCACTCTCTCTTTCTTCACCGATATTATGCATCTATAATGTTTTGCTAAGAATCCAAAACATAGCATATCCTAAATTTCAAAAAGATCATCGTATTCCTGTAGTTGTACGTACTCATGTCGTACTAAGCATCCAGACTTCATATACTATCATCAAGTTTAGCGTTACAGATTCACCAAAAACATTAAGTATTCAAATAGAAGTGACATCACAGATTTTAGCCCAATTACCATCACCAGGTTTAGGGGACAAGCATAGTACACTGAGCTTTGATGATTTGAATATAACTTACCTCCGAAGGACCAAATAAACAGACTTTGAAGTTTCCATCAGCAAGTAGCCGCAATCTATTGCAACCAGCACAGA
>Ga0214544_1001898_pt1 | contig 44029 bp, 22 predicted proteins | sample CNSS3metaG_FD_160074 | JGI IMG/M metagenome (GOLD analysis project Ga0214544, IMG submission 160074) | Root nodule microbial communities from cowpea collected in UCLA plant growth center, Los Angeles, California, USA - CNSS3 | ecosystem: Host-associated > Plants > Roots > Nodule | place: USA...
TCTGTACTAGAGATATATATATATATATATATATATATATATATATATATATATATCACAAAATCTAAATATGAGCTCGTGAGAAACACAAAAATCATTTGTTTATAAATTTATTCAACTATAACTTACTCTATTAATTATTCATACATATTAGGAAATTTCAATTAATAAAAATGGGTATCTTTTGGAACCCTACTGGTGTTTCCCTTCGTAGTTATTATGTAATTAATATTCAAATTTTCTAATTTATTCTATCTCAAAATCCAATGCTGTCCTAGATAAATATTATATTCTTAATTATTATACCAAATTCCTTATATGAACTTGTATGTGATGGGAAAAGAAATATCCTAAACCACTGAATAAGCTGCTATCTAGAAAGGCGAAGATACCCCAACCTTATAAGAAGGGCAAGCAATGTGGGTTTTAGACCAGACGCATTGAAACCAATCCGAGTATACTCTACCAAACCAGGCCGAGTATACTCCACCAAACCAGACCGAGTATACTCCCCCAAACCAAGCTGAGTATACTCCACTAAATTAGGTCGAATATATTCCAACTAAGCTAGCCTGAATATACTCCAGTGAAGGAACCTTCATCACCTGGATATACTCCAGCCTGGATATTACAATATAGTGATCAACTAAAAGAGAATCAAACTAATTAATCATAGTTAACAAAACCTAAAAACTAGCTAAACATGGCAAACCCTAGGCCCATAGGGTTAGGCCCATTAAAGTACTATAAAAGGCACTGCTCACGAGGTAAAGAGGACAATGTTATTTTTACTATTATAGTCATTTATTGTTCTAACACTGACTTGAGCGTCGGAGTGGCTTTGCAGGCTCCCCGCCAGCGGAACTCTTCATCGGAAGGAGATACTTAGGCATCTGGGAGGAGATACCTAGGCACCTAGAAGGAGATACTCAAGCTCTCGGAAGGAGACACTTAGGCTCCTGGACTTAGAAGTTGAAGCAAAGAAGGTGGACGTGTGCATTTATAAGGTTCATTGGTCCCTACATAACTTGTGTTCGTAGGTACATCTGTATTCGACATTAACATTTGGCGCCCACCGTGGGGTCGAGGCGAATTAGTGCACATGGTGTCTACAAGAAACATGACAAGTAATGACCCCGATGTACCAACAGCCGAGAACAACCAGGCAATTGCAGAGAGCAGTCAGATGGCAATTATATTAGCCATATAACGAGAGTTAGATGAATTATGAGAAGAGAATAATAGACTTAAACGAAAGCTTGAAAATACAAAGGAAGAGGGTTAGGGTGATCAACAATGTCCAAGCAAGACTCATGTTACTTCCCTACCTACACATATGAAAATAGTAGGAGAAAGCGCACAAAGCACTCAAACCCCCAAGGAAGGCACAACAAATACCATGGCACCACGGTAGGGCGCGCGCAAGCACTCCTTTGTGGATGGCATAATGGAAACACCCTTGCCCCGAGGATGGAAGTCCTTGACCATGGACAGATACGATGGAACCACCGACACGGATGAACATATACATGTGTACTTGACCCAGATCGGACTCTACACCTCTGATGATGTAATTTTTTGCAAAGTATTCCCAACATCCCTAAAAGGTGCAACCCTCAGTTGGTTCACTTGTCTTGTCCCACTCTCTGTAGATTGTTTCGACACCTTATCATCCAGTTTGGAGAGAAATTCGCTACGTCCAAACCACACGATCTCACCTCCCTAGCACTCATCAGCATACGCCAAGAAGAAGGGGAGTCCTTGAGATCGTTCGTGGAGCGCTTCGACAAAGCTTGCCCTCACATCGATAACTTGAGTCTAGAGGTAGCCTTGTATCAGATGATTAACGCACTAAGAAGCGGGCCCTTTGCCGATAGTCTGTGTAAGAGACCAACAACTAGTATGGCCTAGTTAAGGCAAAGAGCGGCAAAATACATGATAATGAAAGAGTTAAAAGAATCTAAGATGCAGCTGCAAAACAAAGCATGTCACGAAGATACAACTCTAAGGTCAAATCAAGGAAGTTCCACCAAGGTGACTTGGTTTGAAGAATGAATAGTGATGTAAGGCAAACAGAAGGAAAGTTCTCTACGAATTGGCAAGGACCTTTCCGGATGCTTGCAGATGCTGAAAAAAAAAGCATACAAGTTGAATATTTGTTCGGCGAGCCAGTTCCCAAGACATGGAACATGACTCATTTAAAGTTTTATTACAGCTAAACTTTGCAACTAATGTCACTCTTTCGTACTTCAATCTTTTAAAATACTTTGTGTCATCACTACATGTTTTATCTTAAGATCTCTATATATACCCCCTCCAGGAAAAAAAGTCCCTATTGATACAACCCATCAACTAGGATCGACTCAAGGTCTCTCCGAAGACCCCATCTCTCACAAGTCCTTGTTGATATAACCCATCAACCAAGGTCGACTCAGGGTCTCTCCTAAGACTCCATCTCTCACAAGTCCCTGTTGATACAACCTATCAACCAAGGTCGACTCAGGGTCTCTCCTAAGACCCCATCTCTCACAACTCCCTATTGAAACAACCTATCAACCAAGGTGGACTCAGGGTCTCTCCTAAGACCCCATCTCTAACAAGTCCCTGTTGATACAACCCATCAACCAAGGTCAACTCAAGGTCTCTCCTAAGACCCCATCTCTCATAAGTCCCTGTTGATACAACCTATCAACCAAGGTCGACTCAGGGTCTCTCTTAAGACCTCATCTCTCACGAGTCCCTGTTAATACAACCCATCAACCAAGGTTGAATCAGGGTCTCTCCTAAGACCTCATCTCTCACAAGTCCATGTTGATACAATCTATCAACCAAGGTTGACTCAGGGTCTCTCCTAAGACCCCATCTGTCACAAGTCTATGTTGATACAACCCATCAACCAAGGTCGACTCAAGGTCTCTCCTAAGACCCCATCTTTCACAAGTCCCTATTGATACAACCCATCAACCAAGGTCGACTCAAGGTCTCTCCGAAGACCCCATCTCTCACAAGTCCCTATTGATACAACCTATCAACCAAGGTCAACTCAAGGTCTCTCCTAAGACCCTATCTCTCACAAGTCACTGTTGATATAACCTATCAACCAAGGTCGACTCCAGGTCTCTCCTAAGACTCCATCCTTTACAAGTCCCTGTTGATACAACCCATCAACCAAGCCCGACTGTTGCAAGACCTTATTTCTCATAAAGGAAAACTTATCATGACTATCAGCCTAGAAGGCCCTAGTACAACACCTCTCCCACACAAAGTCAATTACACACACCACAACGTGTACATGAACAGAAATAATTTCTGCCGACCTAAGATATTATGGTTGAGCCACTATAATACCAATAGCAAAAATCAAGCAGTAAAAGTCGTGCAATCAAATGACGTAAGCAAACCCTCGAAACAAAGAAGAAAGCAAACTCCAGCCATAAATAACAACCTCACTCTCTCCTCTACATATACTGCTAAAACGCAAAATGCATACAGATTCAATACATTATACAAGCAACTAGTGGAGACACCTCCGACAATCCAGCGATGTCTTGAACCAAGATAGGTTGGGCTGCTTAAACTCCAAAGGTGGCATATTGCTATATGCATATAAAATAAAACAAAAGTCGAGGCAAATGGTTAAGCCTTCTGAGTTGGAATAACAAGTCATAAACATGCAATACACATCCCAATCAAAACAACATAAATGATTAAGGTCAACATGCATTGTCCACTAGTTAAACTAATCAGTCATATACAAAAATATCCCAAAATTACACACCATCTGGCCTAAAAAGGGCTTACAAAGCCAGTGACAACACAAAAAACATTCGTCAAGCTAACAAGCTAGTCTCTTCCCTCAATCCCATTTGCACCACCACCTTTGCGACCTTCCCTAGAGGGAGTAGAGGGAGTATCCTCGGCATGTTCAGGACAAGGAGGAATATCCTCAATCTGCACCAATGATTTTTGATACACATCCTTCCCCACATCAAAGTGGTCATCATCCGCGCGAATATCAAAGAGAAGGGATGCTTGACGCAAGGCCTTCCTAAAGCCAAGCTCATTCTCTTCCACGACACCCTCCCACAACTCCCAAACTTCCTTGTCTAGCTCTGCGTGGGCAATCTTCATCTCATCAAGGGAACGTTTCAGAACAGATACTTCCTCATAGCTTTTCTTCACCTTCTCTTCAGCTTCAAGGCAGCGATTGCACCAAGACTTCCTATCACCAATAGCCTGTTGGAGATGCTTCTAGAGATCACTCACCTCCCCCACAAACTTGTCTTTCTCAATATTAGCCGCTCGCAGCTGCTTTTTCAACAAGGCAACTTCGGCTTCAAGATTCTCTGTCTGGCCCACTTTAATGAGCTCATGGCCGATATGTCTCCCAATCACTAAAGCTCGAGATTGGTACTGTGCAAAAGCTTTCATCAAACTAGGCAAGGGTGCCTCTGTAATCAAGTTGGCTTCCTCTTGAGATATAGTGATGCTCATCCCATCATATATCTGCATCTCTGCCCCCATCAAGCGCTTGTAAGAAGCATCCTCGGACACACAATTGCGTTTGGGGGAGGCCTGACATGACGAATTCACCACTATCAACCCACTCGTACCCAGAACGAAGAGGAACATCAGACAAACTCTCTTCATCAGAAGAGGTGCTACTACTAGAGGGATGGGCCAAAGATGTCCCTACCCGATCCGAATGAGCCTTAGAGGCAGACTTATCAGACAATAAGGGTGAAGACATACCTGCCAAGTTCACGAACGCAACAGTACGTCTTGATCGTAAAAGCATGGCTAAACAAGGGTGTCACACGTAATTAGCCTATTTATAGTAAAACTATGAGCACAATGCATAGCGTCCCATCCGTTAGATCAAAAGGATCCAACGCCTTACAAACAATGGTTGTTGCAGTTCCCTATGGCACGTCACATCAAGCTGAGGCCCAAGCCCACTTCACGCATGCAGCCTTTTCCACTTCTCCATAAACGTTACACTTGAAGAGTCACCTGTGCCTCAAACTTTTGAATAAAGAAAAAATCATATCAGAAAGTAAAGGCATGTTGAGTGACGCAGGCAAGCGGAGACAGCGCCACATTTACATATCCACTATGAAGAGTTTCCAACTAAGATAGTCTCAACTCTTGGGGGACTAGTGTACGTGATGGGAAAAGAGGATATCCTAAACCACCTAATAGGCTACTACCTAGAAAGGCGAGGATACCTCAACCTTATAAGAAGGGCAAGCAGCGTGGGTTTTAGACCAGACGCATTGAAACCAATCCGAGTATACTCCACCAAACCAGGCCGAGTATATTTCACCAAACCAGGTCGAGTATACTCCACCAAACCAAGCCGAGTATAGTCCACTAAATTAGGCCAAATATATTCCAACTAAGCTAGCATGGATATACTCCAGCGAAGGAACCTTCATCACTTGGTTATACTCCAGCTTGGATATTACAATATAGTGATCAACTAAAAGAGAATCAAACTAATTAATCATAGTTAACAAAACCTAAAAACCAGCTAAACATGGCAAACCCTAGGCCCATAGGGTTAGGCCCATTAAAGTACTATAAAAGACACTGCTCACGAGGTAAGGAGGACAATGTTATTTTTACTATTATAGTTATTTATTGTTCTACATTGGTCCTACATAACTTTTGTTCGCGGGTACATCTGTATTCGGCAGGAACAGAGCTCCTTTAGGTTTGAAAAATTAAAATGAATGCATGAATTTATTACTACCACTAGACTGAAGAATTATATGATTATTATATTAAACTATTCTAAATTAAATTTTTTAATTTAGATTACTAAGCAATTTCCTGACGCGAGGGTCATGATTTAGAATTTTAAACGTGATCCAAATTTTCACTTATGATACTTTCAACGCAATCATACCAATTAAGCAGAAAATACTATATTGAGGTTTTTTTACATATATATTGGAAGTTAATTAGGTCTTTTTAAAAAAAAAATTGAGACTCCTGGAGTTAACAAGAAAATAAGAAAGAAGATAAAAAAAAGTCACGAACCTTTAAACAAATGCTGCATCAATAGTGAAGCGAATCTATATAGAAATTTAAACTTTTTACTTACATCGTCTAAATAATTGATGCAAAACAGCATTTTTAAGCGACGTGAAATATGTGTTACCACCAGCCAAAAGTTCTTTGAAAATAGCTTTTAGCTCCCCAAAAATGGTACATTTGGAGGCTCTACTTCACACTGTTTATTTTGGTTTTGCGCAACTAAAAAGTTACTTTAAGCACTTCAAGAAGATGAATCGCAAGAGAAATCTCATATTATACGTTAGTTTATCAGGTAACTTTCTAACTTATGTCATTGATTGAGAGAGGGAATTTTTATAATTGGGAACAGAAAATTTGAACAAAATAAAAACACTCCTGAGCTTTTTCATAAATGTTTAGTCTTAGTCGTCATATAATTATCATACATGGTCATCCATATATAATTATTTAAAAAAAAATCTTAAATAATCATTAATTTTAAGGACTTAAAATATGTTCAATTTTTTTTTTAATTAGAGACTAATTTAAAAATTAATTTTTTTATTAATCAAAATTTTAATAACTAATATTAATGATCAATTTAAAAATTAATTTATAATAAAGAATATTTTAATGTAACTTAAAAATCAATTATTATCTTTTAAAATTATTTTAATTACTAATAACTTTTAATTTATTAATTATTATTTAGATTGATCACTCATTAATTAATTTTTATGATTTATTGTAATTCAATAATTAGTTTATATATATATATATATATATATATATATATATATATATATATATATATATATAAAATAGGAATGATTACTATGGCCACATTCCACAGATAACTGGCGTCACTGAGGGCTGGCGTAAGCAGAAACTTTCATACACCCTCTTTTCTGAACATAAGAATGACCGTATGCTTTGTGTTTTGTTAAGAGATTATATTGCAACACGTTCGGATAAGAGGGGGTTAGCACGTGTGGTCGTCGAATTCTACATCAATTGGACTGGAAAAGGATCTTTCATCGAAAGCAATCTGTTCAACAAATTCGCATGACACACGTGGTTCAGTGCTGTCGAGAATCCAAGTAGAAAGTGGCTCAAAATTGTGCTGCCTACTATTCCATGCACTACGAAACAACTTTTGAGGTGCTCCTCACCACTATAAATTACTTCCCATTGTCATTGCCTTTGCCCCAAACTAAATCAATTTTCTTTGTCTCTGTTACAACGAATACTTCATCAAACCTACTCTAAACTATTCTTCTCATTACATGATGAGTTCATTCAGCCAAAATAACAGTATTTTAGTTTTGTTGCTTGTTTTCACTTTGTGGACATGCCATGCAGTGTCTCGCAGGTTGCCTGAGGCCTTCTTATCGGAGAGACATGAGAAGTGGATGGCACAGTACGGTAAGGTGTACAAGGATGCTGCTGAGAAGGATAAACGGTTCCAAATATTCAACAACAATTTGCAGTTCATTGAGTCCTTCAATGCTGCTGCGGACAAACCTTTCAACCTCAGCATTAACCAATTTGCTGATCTCCATAATGAAGAGTTTAAGGCTTTACTTATTAATGGTCAGAAGAAGGAACGTAGCGTGTTGACAGCAACAGAAACATCGTTTATGTATGACAGTGTCACTAAGATTCCTGCTACCGTGGACTGGAGGAAAAGAGGTGCTGTTACTCCAATCAAGGACCAAGGCATATGTCGTAAGATTCTGTTTTCCATCAGTTCAATTATTTTCTATTAATGCTCCATTAAATAATGTCTTATATACATCAACTTGTGCAAACAGGAAGTTGTTGGGCATTTTCAACTGTGGCTTCCATCGAGGGTCTCCATCATATAACGAAAGGTGAATTGGTGTCGCTGTCAGAACAAGAACTGGTAGATTGTGTGAGAGGTGACAGCGAGGGATGCAACGGTGGTTATGTGGAAGATGCCTTTGAATTTCTTGCAAAGAAAGGAGGAATAGCAAGTGAAACAAACTACCCCTACAAAGGGGTTAACAAGAGTTGTAAGGTTAAGAAGGAAAGGGATGGTGTAGCTATTAAGATCAAAGGGTACGAGAAAGTTCCAGCTAACAGTGAAAAGGCACTCCTAAAAGCAGTGGCACATCAACCAGTGTCAGCTTATGTTGAAGCTGGAGGTTCCGCTTTCCAGTTTTATTCAAGTGGGATTTTCACAGGAAAGTGTGGAACTGACATGGATCATTCTGTTACAGTGGTTGGTTATGGAAAAGGTGGTGATGGTACTAAGTATTGGTTGGTAAAGAATTCATGGGGAACTGAATGGGGTGAGAAAGGGTACATAAGGATGAAGAGAGATATACGTGCCAAAGAAGGTTTGTGTGGAATTGCTACCAGTGCCTCTTATCCAACTATTTGAGTCCTGCTATTAATCCGTATATTAATCTTAAAGAGTTTAATTATAAGCACGTTGAATCTCTAATCATCGTTTTCTTTTCTGGCTAGTAAAAGTACCTTCTAGTGTTCCTAATGAGATGTTTTTCTATAATCTTACGATGTTTGTGTAAACGCTTAATTTCTACCTTATAACGAAATATAAGTATTACAACTATATATTTGTGTTATTCTACTGTTGTTTAGTATATTTGTATAGTTTTTATTTTTATTATTATTATTGTTTGTTTAATAGATACATTGGTAACAGTGAAAAAGTTCAGTCAAAAGAATAAGTTTCATCATAATATATATATATATATATATATATATATATATATATATATATATATATATATATATATATATACGTTCAGACTCAAGCAAGAACTACATCTCTAGGAGAATAATATATTTGTGGTTGAAATGAAAACAATAAAAGTCATTATGCTCGACACATATTAACTTTATCGGTCTGTTTATATTAACTTCATTGATATAAAAAAAGAGAAAGTGTGGTGCTGTTATAATATTTTCATTTTTATAAAGTTGGGAGGGAAGAAAGGACATAAATAATATATATATATATATATATATATATATATATAACGTGTAAAATGGACTTTGCGAATTAGGGTACTTCGTGGTCTTTTTTTTTAATTAAAGGGGACCAACGTGAGGTATGATATGAAACCATGTAACAACTGAGATTATTCTATTAATCTTTAGATCCTGTCATTGTTCAACTTGGAATTTGAGGCATGATTATACGTAATCATGATTCTTCCGCATGGACGACCAAATTGCCACGTCTGACATCATCATTTAGATAAATACCTAAATTGAAGCAGTGATTTATCCAATGGAAAAATATTCTTTCACACCACTTTTGTTCCTATATCATTTTATAACTGCCTTCTATAATAAAATATTATATTAACTTAATAAAAATAAATATAAATCGAATATTATAATAAAATAATAATTTATAACTAAGTTGAGTGTAAAAATGATATGTGCATTTTGCTTATTCTTGTAGAGTTATTATTTGGAAAATAAAACTCACACCCCACCAAACAAAATACATCATATTTTATATAATTTTATTATATAAAATTATTATTCTCTATTTTATTATTATTATTATTATTATTATTATAGATTAACATTAATCAATAAAGGTTAAAATATCTTTTTAATTTTAATTTTCGTCAAGTTTTATTAAATCAGTCATAATTTTGTTTTTGTATTTAAATAAGTTCTAATTTTCATCAATTTTGTTCAATTAGCTCTTTTTTTGCTAACACCATTTAAATTATTAACGATCATGAACAATGACTACCACATGTCATTAAAAGCTGAAACTAAAGGTGTAATGGAAGATGTATGGTTGGGTTGGCTATTTCGCTAATGGGCTCGAAAATAAGAAGGCCTTAATCATCTAAAAAAGTATGACACAGTTCAGCTATATCAAACAGAAAACGCACAAGTTCTTAAATGTACTAGCCTAGATGAATGAATCACACAAGAATGAAAATTAGGCTCAAAACTCACCCAAGAATTAAATGTCAAAACTAGAAAGCAACATTTTGTTTTCAACAAATGAGTGGAAGAACTATGCAACATAAAACTACAATTAATCATCTCAATCTATTTTCTACAATCAGAGCCTTAGCTAAGAACTCAAGCAATGATGATGCATCCACCCCAAGGCTTATAGCTTGGGCCAACACCAAGGCCCAAATCATGCTCAGGGTCCAATACACGGCCCACATGCTCCTAAAGATCAAAGCCAAATCAAAGGCCCAATAACAAGAGACATGCTTAGAAGGATCCAAATGGGCTTGCCCTAAGAGGATCAAATTCATCATGGGCTTTATATGTTGTTCTCATGGACTAAAGAAGACATCAAAATATAAGAGCACACATGATTGGAGCATTAGAATAACTTTTATTTTGGGCCACATGTTAGGCCATGCTATAGAATACAAATACTAAAGTACTTTGTTGTTTAGTTTCAAATTGGGCTAATGCAAGCCCAATTCAAACCTTTTGGCTGAGAATGTGCTTGGAGGCAATCACTAAAAGAAAAACACTTATTACCGACGGTCACAATCCATCGGTAATGGCCATAATCCGTCGGTAATGATGTTTTACCAACGGACTTTCGACAACCAAAAATTTGTCGGTAAACACATCGTCAGTAATACTTTACGACAGATTGTAAAAGTCCATCGGTAATTTTTGACGGACACCTCCGTCGTCTGAGCCGTCGGCCATTACATCATATTGAAACGTGTTCAAAGCATTTACATGACTTGAAACTCATTTTTTGTCTTCATATGCATTTTAGGCACTCTTTGCAAGCCATTTTGCACTCACTTTACTTTAACTAGTCATTTTGTAATTCTCTTTATATTTTGTTTATTTGTTTGTTTCTAAAGTTCACTTGTGTCATATTATGCATGGCCAAAGGATAAAAAAAACCATTTTGATACCCTATTTTAAACTCCACACACTCAATTTGAAGAAAAATCCTCATTTTAAGCCTTTAAAAGTTGAGATGAGAGTGTGATATGTGTTTGCTATTTTCATTGTTTCATTACTCTTATTGAATCATTTTAGAGTACATTTTTCTTTCCATTTGCTAATAACTAACCCTTAATATGCTTTTTATTAGTTTGAGACTAACTAGTTAGCCTAGTTTAGCCTATTTTTCTTGTACATAGGGAACTAACACACTAACTTGTATATTGTGACATTGGTGCACCTTAGGAACTCAAATTGAACAAATTAAAAGTAAGATATCCAAATACTAACCAAACTATTGTTGACATGAGAAGCCAAAGTGGTTTGCTTCTTGAAGATTTGATGAAGATTGAATGAAGCTCTATTGAACTATCTTGAAGTCATTACCATTAGAATGAACCCTACATTGATGAAGGAAAGGTGATTTGATGATAATGTTGATCAAGGATGGAACGTGTGCTCTCCATGTAGTTACATCATTGAGAAAGTGTATTTGAAGTTTGTAATTCATATTGTAGACCTTGTAGCATTAATTAGATGTATTTGGTCTTATGTGTGTCTTTTAATCTGTTGAATGGTTTTTCAACAGGTTAAAATGTCTCTTTTAGTCTGTTGAATGGTTTTTCAACAAGTTAAAAGGTTGGCTGCAGTAGTCTTAAACTACAACAAATTCAATCAGTTGATTTAGTTTTTAATCGACTAATTTCACTTAAGTCAAGTGAAATCAACCGATTGATTTGAAAATCAACCTATTAAATTTCGTAACAGTTTGACTATAAAAGCTGTGATTTTTGAAAGAGAGGTCTGTTGATCATTTTAGAGTGTGATTTTATTCTGGAAACTTGTGGAAACTCTCTCTTTCGTGATCATGCAGTTTGCAGCAAATGAAGATTGATCTTGGATCAATTCTTGGAGCTTTTGGCTTGGTTTGAAGCTTGGAGAAAGTGGTTTGTGGTAGGATGGGTTGTGCTACCACTGAGGTTTGATCTTTCTCAAGCTTTGTGTGTGTGCCTAGTCGTTTTCCAGGTCTGCAAGAGGGTTCTTGCTGTGCTGGTGTGATTCTTGTGAGATTCAAGAGTCTTTTGTGGTGTTTTTGCATATTTTGGAAGTGTAAGGATGGATACTTTGTAAATCTTTTGAAATAGTGCAAAGTCAAGCTCAGGTTGTCTTGACAAACTGGATGTAGCTCAGGTTTGAGTGAACCAGTATAAAAATCTCGTGGTGTCCTCTCTTCTCTAACCTTTCTCTCTTGCATTTTCATTTTAAAGTTTAAAGAACTTGTACTTTAATCATCTTTTTCATGTTCTTGCATGTTTTCATAGTATCTGCAGCATTGAGCATGTTTACATAATCATTTGGAACCTGTCTTGATCAATCTTGTGCATTGTTACTGGTTTAAAATTCGAATTTGCATTTTTGCATTTTTCCTAGTATTTCAGTCGACTGTTTTGCTGTTTCAATCGATTGATTATACTAGAACAGAATCTGTTTAGTAAAATCAATCTGTTAACTCTATTTTTGATCGACTGAAAGTATAATGTCCAGCACCTTTTGCATCCTAACTTGTTGATCTATTTGATTCAATTAAATGTGGTTTTTAGCTTGCAAAGATAGCTTAAATTTTTAACTAGCCAATTCAACCCCTCTTCTTGGCTTTTCAACCATTTCAAAACTAACAACTACAATGTCCTAATTGGAATGTAAGTCCCATGACTATGCAGACCATTTAAGCTCAAATTTTCTTTCTTGTTGTCTTTAGTAGTCTAATTTCAGGTTTTAGAGTCAAATTTTGATTTCTTTCTTGTTTTGAGTAATTGACTTTATTTTAAACTTCATTTTACCATTTAAAACTTTGTTAGACACTTACTTTACATTTTTATTGACTACATTAATACAGTTCTTAGTTTTTGGCCTGATTTAGTTTTTAATTGTTCTAATTCTTAACATCTAGCTTAGTTGATAATTAGAGTCAGTTTTTATATATTGTAAGATGCCTTTATAGTTTTAAATCTGCATAGTTTTAGATAGATAACTTAAAGATACAGTGCAAACTACAATCAAAATGAAAGTGCAATTGAAAGTACAAAATTCAATTTTATATGTTTTTAACACAGGTTTATTAGTGCAACCATGTTTTTCTTTCTTCTTTTCCCTCACTTTATGGTGAATGGCTAACTTCTCTTTCTTTTAGGTGCAAATGTACACGATTGACACCCACTTCTCTCTTTCTTTCCCTATTAGACTTATCAACTAATATATTTTTAGGTGTTGGTTGTCTTTTACAAGAGTTTTTATTGTCTTGCAGTCTTTCACTTTGGTGTTTTCTTATACATTTAAGTGTTTTAGACCTTCAAGGACATTAGAATGGACTTGTACAATGTTGATTCAATGTAGAGGATTAACCAATTCTGCCAAATTCAAGATGTTGAAATGTAATGGAGCCAAGTGGAAATGTTGAAAGTTGACCGAAGTTTGACTTTTTGTTTTGAAGTTCACATACAAATGCAAGTGGATGGAGACTATTTAAGGCATTTAATCACATATGTTAAAGGAAAATTTGACCATTGGAATGGATCTAACTAGTTTCATAGTGTTCTAGGTGGAAAATCCTTAAGTCGGAGAAGTTTGTATGTAAGCTTTTTGTTCACGTTGGGGGCTAGTCCAACAAGGCATAACCAATTTATATTCTTTTCTTAATGGTGTTAAAACCTAGTAGCTTTTCCTAATGAATTTTGGAAGAACACTTGAATGTTAAAATTTGACATCATGGTTGACTTTTACATTTAAGGTCTTATTTGGTGATTTAAGAGTTTTAGACCTTCAAGTACATTAGAATGGACTTGTACAAAGTTGATTCAATGTAGAGGATTAACCAATTCTGCCAAATTGAACATCTGAACCAGTGGAGCCAAGTGGAAATGTTGAAATTTGACCAAAGTTTGACTTTTTGTTTTGAAGTTCAAATACAAATGCAAGTGGATGGAGACTATTTAAGGCACTTAATCACACGTGTTAAAGGCAAAATTGACCATTGGAATGGTTCTAACAAGTTTCATAGTGTTCTAGGTGGAAAAATCCTTTAGTTGGAGAAATTTTTATTTAAGCTTTTTATTCACGTTAGGGGTTGGTCCAACAAGGCATAACCAATTCATATTCTTTTCCTAATGGTTTGCCTTTAACATAATGCAAATAGGAATACACGAAGACAACAAGATCATTTCATAATCAACAACACCTTTTATACCATGACAATAGTAAAACAACACTTAAATCAGCAGCATGATAATACTTAGCCAGAATCACATCAGGTGGAAAGAACTTATACCTCACAAAAGGTACTAGGCAACCTTTTAGGAAAATCTTTCCTTGCTACTGTGATTTACCTCCAGATCCACCCTCACCCTCATCCTTTCCTCCCCTATCATAGTGCACAAATAAATATTATACTTCATGCAAATGAATATATCAAAATAAGGATAACATCTATCCAAATTTTACAACTTTAGAAATGCAAATAAACAAGCATAAGCAATAACATGTGTGTGTGTGTGTATTGAACAACATAGAAGTAATCTAGAAGGTGTTTCTGCTATTAGCAGAATCCTATGCTATTATTGAGTTCTGTTTTCTATTCTAACCCATTCCAGTTTTAAGATTTTTAATTTTGTGACGCATCTGTTCTATTTTCTATCATTCAATTGGCATGATTTTAAATCACTTTGCATATTCCATTCATGATTCAGTTCATCTCATTGCATGAATTCAGTTTTCTATATATTAACAACCTATAATACATAGTTTATTCTAGATTGAAATATGTTCCAATGGTTGGTTGAATCTCTTATACAATTTGCATTCATTTAGGCATTTTTATCAAACACCTACCTGCATTAGTATTTTCTCTTAGGCATTTCTGACCAGAATATAAGAACCATGTAGAAATAAAAGATAACATAATAAAAAAATTGAACTATTGTACGTAGGAATGCATCACAAAAAATTGAATTGATCTAGGTGGGATGAAGAAGGTCCTTGATGCAAAGCAAAGCAAAGGCAATGCTTGAGAGTGACAGTAGAAAGGCAGTGCAATTTTACCTCTCACTCAACACAAAGTTAATAAGATTCTAAAGCAAAAACTAATAAAGTTTGTAAGCCGAACTAAATACTAAAGATACCAAAATCAGAAAAGTTTGTCTCTCACAACTCAATACTAATCATGTATATGGTTATTCTATGATGAACTATATATTAAGATGCCATTGAAAAAATCTCAGCCACAAATTACCTCAACACAATTTTAGCAATATCATTCATTAAGCTTGGTAAAAACCAGTGCTGACAAAAGAAATCTGCAGCAATTTTGGTAAAGAAAGAAAATATTGACTTTTGGGTTGACTTATTGGAATTTAGGTTTTATACTTGATTCAACATTGGGAATTTACGTAGGAAGTCCAGTTACATTTTTTGGAAGCAAGAGAACCCTGGATGAGGGCTATAGGCTGGAGTCTTGGTCCAATTTCATGCTACCTTTGTGTATCTAAGTTTAGCATAGTTTAGCATAGTAAGGTATATTTTAGCAAATTGTGACTAGGATGTGGGAGGCTTTTACAGGTACATTTGGTGAATTGTTGAAAAACTTTAGAGCTGAAGTAGTGGTCTGAATCATACCAACTAGACCAAAGTGGAATGCAGCATAATTAAAGTGTATTTTAGCTTAGTTTTTGTCAATTTGGAGGGAATTTTAAGTAATTTTTACTCAGGAATTCAGTAGGTTAACTACTCATATTTAGTAGTTATATAAATAGAATCTGAACTAAGTGAAAACACACTATTTTTTCAGATCTCAAAACAATTCCAATTTAAGTTTCCTTTCTCAGGGGGTTTCTCTCTCCCTTCTTAGGATTGAGGTCTGATAACCTAATTGATATAGGCTCATACTATTCAAATTCTTGGCAGCTTTGAAACTCTATTCATTACCTTTAATGTAGTTCATATTTTTAGAATGAGATTATTATATGGGAACTAAAAAATGATCCTAAACTATTCTCATAAGACTTGACTTATAAAAAATGAAATTTGTGGCTTGATAGTATGAAAGTTGAGATTAATTCAATGGTGTCTAATCTAGTCTACAAGAAACTAGTAAGAAAATATATATAAAAAAACTTTAATCCTTGTTTAGAGTATTGGTGAAGATGGTCTCGGTGCAATGTACAAAGGACAACTACCATCACCCATCCCTGTGGCTATAAAGGATGTCCAATTTCACAGTTTTAGAAATAAGAACACAAATAAACTTGATACACAATTTGATTGACGAATTGGTTCAAAACTACACCAAATTTCTAATCAACCAACTCAATCAAACAAAAAACAGAACATATCACTCAATAAGGGATCGAGACAGTGAAAGGAGAAAATGGCACACACCTAGCAATGACTTAGGTCTCCAACAGACTCCTCACCACAACGCAATGTCAATGCAATCCACGTGACCATTGAACTAGGAAACACAACCCAACGAGAGTTACCACTACACTTACCACAAAACAGCGATGGAAGGTCACACACAAAGTTACCAATGACGAGTGAGATCAAGGGAGGACGGCGACAAAGACACCTTGCTCAGGCCACGAAAGCACAACAGTCATAACGGCCAACGACAACATCACAGTGCCAAGTTCAAAGGGGCAGTGCACTACAGAGAGAGGTATTCGTTTTTCGGCTTTCGTTATGGTAGGAAAAAGAAATTGGGGCTAGGAAAGTGAAATTTAATTCTGAATTCATCGAGGACTTTACCGAAGGATACGATCCGTTGGTCAAAAAAAAGTTCATCGTTAAATAAGTCAACAATTTGACATAGCATTTTACCGACGAATATTTTAGTCAGTAAATAACGACTACATATCCATCGGTTAGTTCGTCGGTAAGTGTGATTTACCGACGAATTGTATTCGTCGGTCTCTGTCGATAAATAATGAATACATATTCGTGTGTAATTTTGCGGTAAGTTTGATTTATCGATGAACATTGATCCGTTGGTTTTGGTCCGTCGGTAATTTACAATTTTCTTGTAGTGAACACTTGGTGCGCCTTTGTTACTTGGTGCATGTGTCGCAACCTCGGAAAAAATCACGACGGGACGGTGAACGTAAAAAAAAAAACATCTTTTTTAAGATATAAATTTAATAAAGGGAGTCGCCACCATAGTTTTTGGGAAAACAATGGAAAACCTTACGTGTGGTTAAGGTATTAACACCCTACACGTCCGTCGTAAGACCGTTCCTTTAATCAAGTGCAAAACTAATGTGATTTTAAAATATTTGTTTTTCCCAAAAATCAAACAAAACATACTACTATGATTGAAGAAACTATTTTTAAAATTTTATATTTGGACCTGACAAGGTTTTTGACCTTGCTCCTAAATATTCTCATAAAAATAAGAAATTAGGGTTACGTAGTTCTCTTTTCAAAACAAATTATTAAAAACTTTCAATTTGATTAATATCTCTTTTTATCATTATTACTTTTATTTTAAATTTTAATGTATAGGTATTATATATCAAGTGAATTCGAGACTCAACATGATAAAGATTTAACATCAAGCAAGTACGATAGTAGACATGCTGATTAAAATTTATTTAACAAAAATATTTATTTATCAAGCAAGTTCGAGACTAGATATGATAATCAAACTTCATTTAATAAAAAAACATTAATTACCAAACAAATTCGAGACTAGAAAAAATAATCAAATTTTATTTAAGAAAATGAGAATTATAATTAACAAATAAATCCGAGACTTATCATGATGATCAATAATCCCTTATATTAAAAAATAAATTGATTTAAAAGAGAAAAATTAATTTATATATAAGAAAGATAAGACCAAATGAAGCATAAAGCATGGGTGCGACAGCTAAAACACGGGTAGAGGCAGCATAAATTTCTAATTGATTATAGCGTGCGTAGGATATATGAAAATGGAGGTACAGAAAGAAACTTGGAATGATTCAGATTCCTACCAATTTTTCTTATGCTAAGGTTTTATTATTTAGTGATTTTTAGTTTTAGTTTTACCTATTATTGTTTTTATTCATTTTTGTTATTAAAACATTGTTAAAAACCCAATCCGAGGCTTGATACTCTTCCCCAATCACTCAACCCTAGCGTTCTTCTTCTCACCTCAACCCACTGTCACACCAAAGGTTTCATCCAAACCTCCGACCATGAAATCACTAAAATTAGAACACAACAACGGTCAATGAATTCACGCTCCATTGTAACTCAAACATGAAAACAAACTCAGAATTAACCCACGACAAAATCCCAAAAGTGCAAACAAGCAACATTATGAAAATTCATGTGATTGAATTATTTCACTGCACAACTCTATGTTATCATTCGAATATTAAAATATACATCATACATGGTTTGACAAATGCTGGGCCCATGGTTCAAGCTTCAGGAACAACAAGCATTTCAACCTAAAAAACATCATCAGACGTGAAAACTCAATGTGCTTCAAACATGATAACGAACATAGAATTAATCCACTACGAAAACCCTAAACCAACTCATAGAAGTATATGTTTCATCAAGCCAACAACAACAGCAATACTATTAAAATAGACCCGAAACTCATCAAAACAAAACCTCCGAAAGAAAACCCAAATTACATTTTATCGTCAATCGAAGGTCCCAACAAAATGCATCGACAATTTCTATAGCAAGACCAAACTGAAAACAACTCAAACCAGTATAACCTAATCATTCAAATAATTCAAACAAAGAATATGGAATTTAGCAAGAACCTTCACAGTCTTTTTCTTCTTTTCCAGCGCTCACCACCTTTCTGTTTCTCTCGCTTTCTCCACTTTTTCTTCTTTCTCCCCTTCCCACCTTTTCTCCTGCTTCCAAAAGACCAGAAAAAACTGCCTCTCTCGTTCCTTCCTAGTATTTGTATGTTCTCCTTCGAAACATCACGTGTGAGAGATGAAGATGAAATTCGAGGATCAAGAAGAAGAACCGTGGGGTGTTATTCTCCAAGCTACATCTCCATTTCATTTTATGCTACCTTTCTCATTTCATTTGGCCAACCATGATTCCTATAAATGGGGTCATTCTACTCTTGTATTTGGTTACTTTGGATTGGTGATAGACTAAGTGTTGAGAGTACTCCATCTATTGCCTCTGGAGTCACTTTGGTAGACTAATTTCTACCAAGAACTCCTCTAGCCTCCTTTCCTAGAATAAATTTCTCTTCTAGGTTTCCTCTCTATTTTACCTTCATTGCTTCAAGAGCCTTCAAGCTTGAATCCACTTCTCCATTTCACTCCATTTCCACTGTAGCCATGGACCTTCTCCTCTTCATTTTCGTGTTACAAGGTCCATCAAGTGGTATCTAGAGCCATCCAAGCCTTGGTGCATCCATTGTCTTGGTTTGGGTAAGGTTCTTGGTCCATACTTGTGTTTGTCTTCATTTTTCTGTGTTGTTCTCTTCTTCTCCATTGTTTTCTTCAAGTTTTCTTGTTTTCTACCGATTGTCATTGAGGCTACATGAATCTTGTTGATTCAAATTGTAGTACTCCTTGCTTCAATGGTGTAAATGTGTTTTTAGGTTCCATTTTTTTGTTTCCAACACTTGTTCTCTGATTCCTTACTATTTTTCTTCATTTTAATCGGTGCATCTTTTAAATTTCAGTTCATTATGTTGTTTAAAAACTTTGCACTTGTTTGATGAGAACCAAGTCCTACATCACACATTTGAGCTATGAACTTCAAGTGATGCTTGTGGATGTGTAAGGAAAATGTCTCACTGTTTTTCTTCCATTTCACCGATTGGATTATGCTTTTGAGTGTCCTAGATGTTCTTCTATGATTCATGCTTGATTTTATATTATAATCAAGTTCATTCATCTTGAATTTCATAGAACATCTTCAAATTTTCGTGAGCAACTCTACTCCAGTCTGTTTTTCAGTTACGCACACCTATTGTTTGTGATTTATTCTGAACACATGGATAGGCCAAATATTTTTCTGATTTTCGCCTCTTGAATCTAAGAGATAGACGAAAATAACAAAAAAAGAATCACATAAAAAATGTTTAATACAAAAAATAAGATAAATCTTTGAATCAGAGGCATAAAATCCCGTTTTATGGCCTTGCAGCTTCAGGATTTTCCAAATTTTTTGCGGTTTTTGGTGTGTTGGAAACTTCTAAAGTGCTCTTAGTTGTTATAATTGATTGCTTAATTGTGTACTTCATTTAACCTTCATTGCTTCAAGCGCCTCCAAGCTTGAATCCACTCCTCCATTTCACTCCATTTCCGCTGCAGCCATGAACCTTCTCCTCTTCATTTTCGTGCTACAAGGTCTATCAAATGAACTCTCATGCATTTACAAACTTATTTGAAGACTAAAATAGAAAGAGAGAAACGGGAACAAAAGTAGAATTTGAGGCTAAAAACAGTAAAAAAATTGAAAACAAAAAATAAATAATAAAATTAAAAACAGAAATAGAAAAATTTAACCAGAAAAATAGAAAGTAGCTACAAAAACATATACAAGAACCAAAACAACAATTACTCAACCTCCTACCCCCACACTTAAGAGACACATTGTCCTCAATGTGTGGAAGAGAAATGTGAGTTTCAAGATGCTTTATTTGTTTATTATATCATTTACTTGTTTAAAGGAAACTAATTTGTATTCATTTAACAAATACAAGACTAAGAAAGATACATCACTCAAATGCATCATTTGTTAAACATGCATAATATTTATGTGAATAAAATGTTAATATACATATAGGGGCTTGTAATAGAAGTTTGTGTATACTTTTACAACCAACTAAAGATACTTCTTAGTTTGAAATATATTACAAACAAGTTACACTATACCAGATGTAGCTTTAACAGAATCCAAAGTTACATGAAAAGTTAAGCTAGACAATCTTATTATTGCATGTTAAGTCTCCATTTTCTTCCTCTGAAATATAAAGAAAGTAAGGGTGAGTCTTTTCCTTAACTCTAAAACTTCATAACATTTCAAAACCTAGTTATTTGAATAAAATTGCAATTGAATGAAATAACTTCACAAAAGTTTAAATCTTCATAATATCATTAAAAGAATTCTTATTAAATCTCCAAGGATGGTTCATTGGTAAAAAGACACGATGATCCATATAGCACATCTTATGGATATGTTTTAGGTAGGATGAATTAGTGTCATAATTGCAATATGCACAAGCTAATCTTCCTTTTATGCCCCAACCAGACAACATAGCATATCCGGGGTAATCACTGATTGTCCATAGATGAGCTGCACGTATTTGAAATGTCTCATTTTTTGAAGCATCATAGGTTTGTACTCCCAACTCCTATAACTCTTTCAGCTCCTGGATCAGCGGTTGAAGGTACACATCAATATCATTTCCTATTTGATTGTGGTCTAGGAATCAACAATGATAACATTGTATATTCAGGTTTCATGCACAACCAAGGTGGAAGGTTGTACACGACCATCATGACAGGCCACGTGCTATGTGATATGCTCATGGTTCTAAATGGATTAAAGCCATCACTAGCCAAACCAAGTCTTACATTGCGCAAGTCAGTAGAAAAATTTTCATGAAGGCCATCAAAGCTCTTCCAAGCTTCACCATCAGCGGGATGTCTCATTTTCCCATCCTTTGCTCGTTCTTCTTCATGCCACCTCATTGACTCAGTAGTCTTCGAACATATAAATAGTCTTTGAAGTCTAGGAATCAATGGAAAGTCTAGCAATACTTTGGCAGGAACTCTATGCTGATATTTTGGGCCCTCAACCTCAGAATTGACTTCAGGAAATTCTTTCCATCGCGAAGATTTACAGATACTACAAGCATCTAAATTCTCACTCTCTTTCCAAAATAACATACAATCTTTTGGACATGCATGAATCTTTTTATAATCAAGACCTAAATCAGTAATCATACTCTTTGTTTTGTTAAAAGATTCAGGAATATTCAAGTTAGGCATGACCTCTTTTAGTAGTTGTAAGAGGTCAGTGAATGAAAAATTGCTCCAACCATGAAGACACTTTAATAAATATAGCCGAATGATGAAAGATAAAGTGGAAAAGCTTTCACATCTAGGGTAGAGTTCTTGATTTGTATCATTAATCAATTGATAGAACTTTCTAGCTTCATCGTTAGGACCCTCTTTGTCTTCTTTTGCTTCTACTACATTTCTAAATGTGTCATACAATAAGGCATTATTATCATCGTGTGAATCTTCATCATCTACCATGTCTTCATCTTTACTAGTAGGTGAAGGTATTTCTTCTCCATGGTGAACCCAAAGATCATACCCTTCTAGAAATCCACTGATAATTAAATGTTCGTAGATCACGTGTCGTCTAGCCCAAATACAATTTTTTACATTTAGTGCATGGGCATAAAATCTCATGTCCTTGAGGCCTTCCTCTTGTGTAAGTAAAATCAAGAAATGATTCAACACCCTTTATATACTCATTACTAATCCTTGGAAATTTACTCCACTCCTTATCCATCACCTTTAATGTAATACATAAGAAATTATAGTTTCATTAAGCAATTAATAATTGAAAATAGTATTACATGAATTAAAATTATAGTATTATTAAGTAATTAATAATCTATAAAATAGAAGTTAATCAATGGTACACTTATGACTTAAAACAAAATTAAGCTAAAATGTTTCTAGCCCATAAAGATTCATTAAAACTGCAACAAAAAATAACTAAATTAGAAAAGCATAAACTAAAACAAAGTTTTGGCTCATTTTCTTATCCAAAAGATAATAAGACTCGAGGTAATATATTTATACACGTAATTTTAAAAGATAAAACAATATTAGTAAGATTCAATTTAATCACTTCTAAAAAAGATGTCAAGTATAATTTTCGTTCGTCTAAATAGACTGGATAAATGATAAATAAATGGATTGTTACCTACTTTTCACCCCTCTTTAAAGAAAACAAAAAGAATAGAAGCAATAGTGAAAATGATGAAGCCGACTGAGGGTCTGCAAGCCTCCATCACCAACCTATCACTCTCATCCACTTTTTCCTCATACTTATCCCCTTTGCACTGTAAAAAAAATGTCAACCTCATTTCCTCTACCCTGCTAATGTTTATTTAGTAAATGACAAAAAATCTCCTATGGATATTCATTTTTATCTAACCCTGTGCTTCCATAGGTCTTTAATTCACAAAATTTTATTTTATTTCTACTCTAGTTTTCCAGGTCACCTCATATCATCTTATATTTCAAAATAATGACATTCTTTACTATATTTGAATCCACTTTTGCTTTCAAGATTGATGTAGAGTGCAACAAATAAAAGATGCATGACAAGCCAAAGCATGCTAAAGAGAGAACACCTAGATGTTAAAAGTTATTGTGACATACACTTGAAAATATCACCAGGAACCGTATCTCAGCCTTTCTAGAATTTAGGGCCTTCCCTACTTTTAGTATATAAGAACAATTTAATATAGAGTCTTTAATCAACAAAGACAAGTTAAGCTATGTTATGTATGCATTCAAATATTGGAGGAATGAGAACATCACCAATAACTAATAAAGAATTATCTGGCTTACGCGCCTCACTTAAACTTTACTATGAAATATGGAGACAAGCCAAACATAATGCAGCATCTTGGATACAAGCTGCAACTGATATAAAGAATTGGCCAAAAACATGATTATTAGTATATATATGTTTACCAAACAGACACATTAAAAAGTCAAAGCCAAGAAACAAGGATTGCAAACTAATTTTTTATTGATATATGTATGTTTAGTTATGTACATAAAAAGGTAAAAAGGAGATCGGAAGATAATTTAATGGATTTTCAAAGGAGGATGTGCAGGAACTAGAACCCTTAGAGTCTAAAGCTTGAGCTAGTGGTGTTTTAATTTTCACATAGTGATATCTAAGTCTAGTGGATTTTCTTGTTTATGCTAAAGTACACTAGTTATTACGATGTGATACTCAAATCAGAGCAAGTACACATACCAAACAAGCATAAAAGAATTAAAATGTGTAACAACAAATCAATATACAAAGAAACAAATAATGAAGATAGATAAAGTAAATCAAAACGAAAAATCTTTTTTCTGAAACACTAACCTCTAACAGGTGAAGAAAAGAAACGTCGGCAAAGTTTGAGACTAATGATGGCACAAAAAGGAGTGAAGGAGTTTGATAAAAAAAGGAATCGTCTACCAAACAACAAATAAAAAAGGAATCGTCTAAGAAATAAAACTCGATGTCACTGCAACCTCTTCCATGCGTTGAAAACAAAACGTACTTCGTCTCCAACCTCACTAACCTCACTGTCTCCGTGCTGAAATCAAAACCCTCCTAGAGTTCGCACTTCGTCGCCACAACGTACTTCACACTTTGTTGCCACAACGTACTTCTTCTCCAAGCTCTGACAGCCTTTGGTGCCTTCGATGCTAGCCTCCGATAGTTGATTCAAGAAGCAAGACGATTTGTGACAAAAGGAAATTTGAGAATTTGTTCAAATTTCGAAAAAGCACAAAACATGATCTGAGAATTTGGGAACGTATTTGTCATTGTAACGTTCACATAAGTTTTATTATTTAATTTATTAATTTTATTTTATATTTTTTTATATATATATATATATATATATATATATATATATATATATATATATTACACAATAATATCAATAATTAATTGTTTTAATACTTATTATAATAATATTTAAATGAAAAAGAAAAATATTGTTTCAGTTAAAAGTTATTTATCATTTTAAAAGACATATATAATAAGTAAAATTTATAAATAAAAGATTAATAATAATAATAAAGTATATCTTATAATTTGTTAATATATATATATATAGTACTGGACTGTTTAACAAAAATAAATGTTAAACAGTATTTTTTTATGTGTAATGTTATGAATAAATATAAGACCACATTTTTATTCTTTTAGTTACACATCTTAAAAGCCACATTTTAAAAAGTACGGTATAAATAGACAACATTTCATAAAATGTGATTTTTGATAATTTTTAAACCATATTTGTAACCATATTTGTAAAAAAGTGTGGTCTTTTCTAATTTTTAAGTCACATTTGTAAAAAAGTGTAGTCATTGATATTTTTTAAACCATAGGTATAAATTTGTTCTCTTTTATGTGTTTAGGCAACACTTTTTTATGTATCGGTAAGTTCAGTGTTGCCTAAAGCAAAAAATGAAAAAATGTAGTGCAAACCCGTCCTTCTCAAATCCAGAATCAATTTCATTAGACAAAAATGTATCAAAATCTGAATTATACTTAACAAAGCAGGCTGTAAGTATTATGAATTTTTTCATGGCATATGCTGAATTAAAAAAAATTGGAATGCATAGGAATGACAATAATAGGATCCATGGCATATTCTATGGGTTCAGTTTTCAAAAGATCAAAAGCATTGAAATGTGTTTGAACCTCATGCAATTTAGTAGGTATCTCAAGTTCAGTGCATGTAATTTACCTGTTCATTAGAATCTGTTTCAACAAATGTATCCTAGGATCATTAGCAGCTATGAAATTACTATGCAAAACAAATTTATCATTCAAATCATTATGATTATCATCCACAAGTTCAACCATGCTCTTAAAACTATCAGTAGCAGCATCAAGAGAATTAATAGATATGAAATTTCTAAAAAATGCAGGCACTTCATTAAATTCATACTGATCTACATGTAAAAAATTAGATTCAAGATCATGCTCATTGCATTCAAATGCTGTTTAAGAAAAATTTACAAATGCATCAACACAAGTGAAATTAGTAATAAAAAACTCCAAACTAGAATGTGATTTAGTGAAGTATGAATCGGATTGTGTAGTGATATAATTGGTTGGATTTTTAGCAAACGCAAGGGAAGTTCATTGTTTATTGCCTCCTTCTCCTATTCAGCTCTCCTTTTCAAGTGATTCAGAGTAGCCACCAATTTAGCTACTTGATCAGTCATTCCTTGAAATTCTGATGATGGACTGCCTTGCTCCTTTGCTTCATACCACTGTGGCTGCCAAGACTAGGCTGGCTAGAAATTCTACTGCTCGGGTGCATTATACTGGTTCTATTGTAGTTCCCAAGGTTGCACTGGTTGGTTATCCTCTAGTTGAGCAAACTAAGGTGCAACATAGTGTTGCTGAAACTGGAAATTCATGTATTGCTTATACCCAACTGACTCCTCATAATAGGGCTACAATGACTCATAGCTTTGCTCATAGAAAGAATTAGCATAAACATATGCTTGAGCATTGTAAGATGTAGAATAAATGTTGTATAAAAATTGGTACTTCATGATAAAAATTGCACACCAAAAGGACACCAAAACTGACCAAGAAAAAAATTATAAAATTGCAAGAATAAATACAAGAGCTAAAAACTAAAATCGCCCTACAATGGAGCCATATTGTTAAACACAATTTAAGTTGTATTTAGAGTAACACAACCAAAATCCTGTAATGAAGTATACAGAAACCCTGGGTAAGGAAATAGTACTTATTAAGTCTAGCTTGCATAATTTGATTCTTACTAAAAATGAAATAAAAGGAAAGCAAAAAAAAGGGGGGAAATAGAACAAAAAGTAAAATTAAGAGTGTCTAATTATTTAAGTGACTCTAAATGCATGGTGGAAACTAAATTAAGACATGCATGAGTACAATACATGACTCCTAATGAGAGGATGAATTGAATCTAAAATGGAATGAGGAAGAATTAGAAAACTTGCATGAAATCTGACTATGATGTAGTTGGAAAACTAAAGGTTCTTAATTAGGCAAGAATGCATGAATTAATTAGCAACACCAACACGTAATAAGCAATATAATTTGTAACTCAAATTCTCAAAAAAAAAAAAAAGAACTGAAATAGAATAGTGAACTTTAAAGAACGAGGTTAAATATTTGAACACAATTGTGTTTTGTGGAGTTAACATGGACATGGTTCACTAGTATGGAATGCAAATGAAATGATTCAAACAGATAGACCATTGAAACTGCACTAGTAAGATGAATTCAATGCAGACCATGTTTTTACTATGAAAAAAATTTAGGATTCACAAATGCAAAGCCTTGAATAAATGTAAAATGATGGGAAAGGCTGAACAAGGTGTTTCTCTGCACTTTGATGCTTTAGACACTATGCAATCATTCTATATGCAATGGAAATGCTTCTAAGAAAGGACAAATGATTATAAATGAATACTAACTATATGCATGAAGACTAAAATCCAACAAAACCCAAAAATCAAATCCTGGACTTAGTTGGTTAGTTGAGTTAAGACCTATCTCAAGAAAACCTCTAGACACAAATAGACCCACTTGGAGGTACTAATGACTTCCACTTAGAAACCAACAGAAATACAGGCTTTCACAACTTGATTCCCAATTCATACAAGAACTTGATTTTGAATTTAAAGCACAAAAAATAAAGAACAAAAAACAACAATTACCTTTAAATGCGAATCAATAAGAGAAACAAAATGTGATGTAACATAACTAAAACCCATATGGCAGTAGAGTAATCAGATGGGCATAACATTAAACTAACACATTACATCCACCACGTACTTATACAGATTCACATGAGAATGCAAAACAAATACAAAAAATGTAAATATGAGTGAAATGATGCAAATGAAAGCTAGAAAATAAAGATCTCTCTACAACTACTACTATAACTCATGGTTAAAAGCTAACAACTAATTTCAGTAAATTAAAGCCAAGACAAAAATTAACAGTGTATGCAATTAATGAGCAAGGATTCACGTACACTCAAGAAGACATCTCGATAAAGTATGTCCACTTTTGGGTCACATGATTTCTAAGAGGAAACATAACTATGTGCAGTTTATAAACCCAAGCTCAATACACTGACTCAATAATGCAAAACTGAAATGAAAAGCGAAAATTAATAAAGAAATATAGAAATGTAAACTTATTAAGAATTTAAAGGCGGAAAACACGAAATGTAATCAAAGCTTTATAATAACTAGAACTTGAAATTTGTAAACCATAATAAAAAAGGAAACATTATATTCATTTCAAATCAGAGAAAAAATACACGAGACAGAGAACGTTCTGAAATGATATGGTGAAAGACACTCACTTAGCAAAATCCTGGCCACTATGTGCTCGTGATTGACTATGTGGGACTAACTAACACATTGAAGGAAACCCAATCCCGTCGACCGCTTTATGCTAATCGAAAAAGAGGAAACCCCCTCACAATTAACTCTCTTATCCTCGCCACAACACTCTCGAACCCTAGCTCCCAACAATTTCTCTCTACTCGCACAACCGAGGCTCCCTTTGCCAAACCTAATATTTTACCCTTATATATTAAACAAAAACCAGAAAAAAAAAAAAAAAACTTTTAAAAAGCACAAACCAGATCGAACCCCAGAGCCACATGATGCACCTCTAACCTAGCTAGGATCATTCATGCACGCACACCATCGAGCCACTCTTCAATCTTCATAAAGCATAAGCTTTACGTTCCTCCGCAAAATCCTGTTATATGGGGTAGTTATTCCATGCGAGATATGCAACTTGTGGCCTTTTCATGGTAATGAATGTAGTGTTGTTAAGGGCTTTCTTAGTGGTCACGTGTAGGGATTCCAAGTCAACATGGGGTACATAGATATACTCATAATGTTAATTTTTACCGTTATTTAAGTCTTATTTCATTAAAAAAATTAACTCTTCCATAACTTTTAACCTACTTAATCCTCAATTTTACCTTGCTTTTATAAATAAATATATTTTGGGTTACATTGATCTAATTTTACAATTAATCCCCATTTTTTGTGTCTATTTATAGATTGAAAGTTTTGTTCCAAAAAAACCCAAACAAGTGAGTGCTCTTTTGTAGAAAGAAGAAGTTCAAAAACATGAAAATATGGAAGAACTAGCACTGTCGGGTGACACAAGGCCAACATCATGCGCCAACGCAATTCTAGGGACTACAAGGCCAACATCATGCGCCAACGCAATTCTAGGGACTGGGTACCTAGCAGACCATGTCTAGTGCCAGGCGCTAACCATTCGAAGGCCTCACGCCTAGCAACACCTAGAGACCGCTAGGCGGCTCACGCAACAGTTCTCTTCTTCCAGGTGCCACTTTCGCTAATGTGGCCAGTTGGCCCTATTTCTTATGGTTTTCGCGCGGGAAACTCATCTTGGACATTTTGGAGCATAAAATACACGTCTTGGAGTGCTTGGAGGTCTACTAGGGCTTGTGGGAACTATCCCTTCTTCCTCTTTGTTTCTCCTCCTTCTTTCACCTTCATTTTATAAACTTGTGCTCTCCATGACAATGGATAGTGTAAGACCCACTAAATTTAAATAATTAAATAAATAATTATTTAGTAAATGCGGGTAGAAGAAGTCTTTATGGCATTAAATGCTAACTTTCATGATGTGAAAAAGTACTAGCTCAAATGGTTAAGAGTACTTGATTGTGTGAGAGGACTTAGGTTCAAGTCCTGTGTAAGCCAATTTTATGTAAAGTGATTATTTTTATTTTTTTGATAATATGCTTGGTAATGTGGAACGGTAATATAATCATAAATTATGCTTGGTAATGTGGAACGGTAATATAATCATAAAATTATATTAGTCATCATGAAATGTGATTTTGTTGAGTTAGTTGTACACTTGAATTGCAATTGAATAGTCATAGGTTCAAACCTTGGTAGAGCCAAATTAAGTTCTTTTTTTTGCTAATGTTACTTTTGGCATGAATGTGAAAGGGCATAGAAACCCTAGCTGGCCAAAGGAGCAGCCAAGGGAGAGGTTGGAAAATAGCCCATAATGTATCTTGAATACCATTAACACAACCATAAGAGGAGAATTAAGGTGAAAAATAGAGGGCAATATGAAGGGTTTTGGAGAGCATAAGAATCACAATTAGAGTGGTGGATGGCTATTGTGAAAGCAAGTCGTTGGTGGTCAAAGGAAAGCTCTAAAATTATCAATCTTAAAGCGAGGAATCCAGGTTAGGGGAGTTCTTATTGTGTGTTTTAATTCTACTATCGTATGAAAATTTGCTCTGGATCATGCTTGAAGTGTAGAACCTTTTCATTCTCGCTTTGTTCGCGTTTTCTGGATTTTTCCAGAAACCACCTGGCGGCGCCGCCAAGCGCCACATCCGTTTGCACCCAGTTTTCTGTTTCCCTATGAATCGCTTGGCGGCTGAGGGTGGCCCGCCAGGCGACGCATATTGCGCAACCCAGTTTTCTTATTTTTGGTTGGTTTGTGAGTGGTGTGTTGGTGTTAAATTGGGTTTCTACTGGAAGCATACTCTTTTCGTGATGAATCATTACTTACAATTATCAGTTGGGGGAAATTGCATGAATTCTTGATTGAATTTGGGAATTAGGGTTCCTGTTGGGGCTGGGATAGATAAGCATGAGTGTTGCCATTGATTGATGCACTGATTCTATAGAAAAGATGTTTGTATGAACAAAGCATGAACATGTATGATATGTGCGTGATCAAATTATGGTGTCTGGGGCGTTAGGGGAATCACGAAGGGTGCAGGAAGAACCTGTCAAAACTAGATTGCTAATCACCACCTGGTGGAGCCTAGACTGCCGCCAGGCGACATCTCAGTGCAGCTGGGTAATTGGAGTCTCCTCGAGTGTTTCACTGCATGTGATAAGATATAATTTATAATTGTATGCTAATTTGGTAATAGTAAGATTGATTCATGTGATATGGTAGGTATGTTGCATTTGGTTCTAGGTATGATCTTTGTGGTGGTGGTTCGTTATTAAAGAACATGTGCTATATTGACCAAATTTAGGGTGGTATGAGTTCATATAAATATGGCACTGGAATTAATTGAAATTGGTAATTAGGATACTATGTGATGTTGGTTAGAGGATTACGAATTGGTTAATTAATAATATGATGAATGTGAAGTACGATGTGTAATACAACTGTTGTAAATATGCTTGGATGAATGAGAATGATACTTGGAGAAGGTTTAGATTGTATGTTGTGTGTTTTCACTGTTTGTGTCATTTTAAGAAGTGTGTGCAACATTGGCAAATACTATTAGCATGATTAATTGGGTGCCTTGTAACCTAGTTATGGAATTGTGACTGGAGTGCAACAATTGTGCCACAAGTTTTGTGTGTTGTATGATTGAGGTCTATTGGGATATGTTTTAAGTGCCAAAAACCAGTAGCATTGCGCTAGTGGTATGGCGCTTGGCAATGCCGAGTAAGCCGTCAGGCGGTAGGGTCTCAAAATAGTGGCAGTGGTCACTGCCTATGCGAGGCGCCTAGCGACAAGTTGGAGTCCGCCAGGCGGTGAAAGAACAGAGAGGATTCTGTTGGCACTTGGCGCTTGGCGCTTGGCAGTGTGAGATGCACGCCACGCGGTCTGGAACCAGATTCCGCTTAGCGGCGTGAGATGCGCGCCAGGCGGTTTTGGTGCAATGCTGGTGCGTGAGGAGGATTTCTACACAACTTTAGGTGATGTTCATGATGCGATGCTTTGGCTGGAGGCCCAGTTACGAGTGCAACTTTATTGGGGAACACATGGCCACTCTAGGTTGTAGCCTGGTGGTTTAGGAAGTCCAGTGGAGTGTGCGAGTTGTGGCTCGTACAGTGAGGTTTCAGATGATTGCCCTCTTCAGTGTATCTGATAGAGTTTTTGGTAGTCAGGGAACAACTACGAACTTAGGTTCATTTTGGGGAATTTCACTTGGTGTCGCGGTGAGATGTTGTGGCAAAGTTATTCCCACGTGTGGACTATCAGGTGGTGGCTTGCAGTCGGTAGGGCGAGTAGACACTCGTGCAGCAAAGATTGATCATTGATCTCACCTAAAGGGTATAGAAATGATAGACGTCTAATGCAAGTGTTGGAAGTGAGGAACTAAGGAAAAAGGGAAAAATACTAACCCAGGTTATAATATTGAGACGATGTATTTATTATGATATTTGTTTGGTTTATTTAAATGAGCTCCCCCTATCTGTGTGTGTTTGGCGATGATCATGTAACTTGTTACATGAGAGCAGATGTTGATGTAGGTGAGCATGCAGATGCGTAGAGACAAAGTGAGGGTCACTATGGGACAATTTACTAAATTTTTGTTATTGGTTTTCTTTTGTAACAATTTGTTTGGATGATGTGGTTTTGTAATGACTAAACACTGCGATTTTAATTACTATTGAAGCAACGTTTGAAATTTTAATTTTCCCACGTTTTGGAAAATTGTTGATAATAAATGAGGTTGTTTTATTAAATTTATTTTGTTTCATTTTTTTAATAAGTAATTTCCGGCTAGGACATTACAGATAGTTAAACCCATTTTGTTAGGATTAGATGTAGCCACTAAACTCTTGTGTATTTGCAAATGTTTTGAATATATAAATGCTTCTTCCATTAATTGCTAGTATCTTTGTTTCATTACAATATCAATCTGTTGCATTTCTAGTCTTTTCTATATTATAAGAGTTTCAAATATGCAAGTTCACCTTTTACTTGTTTATGCAATATTGAATTTCATGAACAAAAACTTGATTTATGGATTTATTCTTTAGTTTAAATTGGTTATTAAATGCATGATTATTTAGTATACACAAGTCTCTTAGGAAACAATATCCCAATCTTACCGGTTACAACTTGTGCAACTTGGTACACTTGCCAAAGTCTTAACATATACGTCATATATGTATAGATCATATGGAACGTTTTTTATGGCATGTGTAAATTTCTATAGCTTGTGTTAGTGTTTAGGATGCTTGTACGCATTAGTGTGATAATGGTTTCTTGGTTTCATGGTATGCATGGGGTTTGGGTCATCATGTTACAGTGCAGTTACATTCTATAGATAAAAGCCATACCTCTTAATGCTTTGTGTACTTGAAGCATCAGTGGGATGTGGTAGGTTGGGGTCACATTACTTTCTTTTCCCTCTTCTTTTGAAACCTTGTGTCAGGCCTTTTGGTTGGAAGAAAGTTCATTCAACCATTTTCTTTTCCTTCCGGGATCGAGGCGTGAGAAATTTCCTCACTTATCAGTTTAGGGATAATTATGTCCCTTTTTCATTTCACGTGTTGGTTGATTGGTAGAAGACATGGTCCCACACATAAATTCATTTTTTCTCTCCTTAGATTTTGGGTGCATATCACGTTATTCTTTTTGGTTTATGTACCTAGTTTAATGGTTTAAAATAACCATAAATTTGGTAAGTTTTTGGTGTAGCAATCTACACGCCTCATGTAGTATGGTGCATGGCCGACATGGGCCTAGGTTTTTTTATGCTAGAATACCTAATATATGTATGGTACATGCTTGTCTTTCTTCTGTCGGCCTTTGCATCACTTGACCATAATTGAAAGAAAAAGCCTTTCCACTAATTCTCTCTCTTCTGGATCACGTGATTGTTAAGTGTGGTGGTAAGCCCAAGGGTCGATCTGATCATTGGTGGAACATGGACTGAATTATCAAGCCTCACACTTCTTAAAGCTAAGGCTTGGGGGGTTGTGTGGTGGTAGGCCCAACACCCAATCTGATCATTGAAAGGCATAATACTCGAATCTCACTAATAAGCCGAATGGATAGCTTGCCCGGTAATAGGTCTAATGAATGATTGAACCGTTGAGAGGACTTTAAGGCTATTTATGGAAAGTAAAGGCAAGAGACATTGGGCAACTAGGGAGACAGGAGAAAGGATAATTAAAAAGGGGACGAGGGAGAAGGAAAAGGACAGATTCACTGGATGCTTCTATATGTTTGGTTTTCACTTCATAAGTCTTTATGCATGGTGTACGCATTCCAATGCATTCCTCCTATGATTAGTTCAGGCGTGCCCAATTTTGCATGGGTTGCATCTTAGTGGTTTGGTATGGGTTGCATGATTAGACCCCGTCGCAACTGAAACGCGATGGGACGACAAACCAAACATTAAAATATTAAAAAAAAGAGGTTTGGAGTCGCCACCATAGTTATTTTAGGAAATAATGGAAAACCATAAAAAAAGAACAAGGTCTACGAAAATAGATTTTGGATACAAGAGTTGGTTACGCGTAGGGAAGGTGTTAGCACTCTACAACACCCGTCCTAAGACAATACCTTTAATTAAAATATAAATGGATGTGGTCTCCTTTAAATGTTTATTTTCCAAAATAATAAAAAGCGAAAATTCAAAAGAAACAAAAAATGAGTTTTGTTTTTTGGGCCCGACAAGGATTACACCTTGCTCCTACGTATCTCCATTCATAATGGAGAATCAAGGTCACAGTTCTTTATGAAAAAGCTTTTTGAAAAAAACAATTGTTCAAAGATGTTGATATCACTTTTTTTTTATATTTGAAAATTTTGTACTTTTTTTAGTAATCTTATAAAAGAGAGAAGGTATTAAGTACTTAGACGAGTTGAATGGTAACACGAGCACTTATAAAGGGTACTTAAATTATTTATTTATTATTATTTTTTTAAAAGAAAATACTTCCGAAATAAGATATGATACCCAAAAAAATGCGACTATTATATATCCATAATTTATGAAAACATTAGGAAAATAAATAAATAAATAAAAGATTAGGAAATAACATTTAGGATTAAACATATTATTTTATCATTTGTAAAATGTTAAATAAAGAGTTCAAAAAACTTAATATATAAAAACGAAATCATGGCATATAAAGAAAAAGAAAAGTGGGACCAACAAAAAAAAGTATTAGAAAATAGGACTCATGCAAACATGGAATTTTAAAACATGAGATCTCTCACTTATTTATGCAACAATGCTAGCAACCCATGCAATTAACAAGCATTAATTATTAAAACTAATGAACCCAAAATGCATGACAATAATGTTTTTTCCACCGAGAAAGACATGGTGAAAACATCAAATTCAACCAAGATCATAACCAATTCTCAACAAAAATTGCATAATACAACAAGAATTAATTTTTGTAAACCTGAACGGGATATTGGATTTGCACAACTAATTGAGCAGACGAATAGTTGCGTTGGAACACTAAGAAGCACGTGACGGTGGTGATCGAAGGTGAGTGGGTTTTTTATATGTGAGGGTTAAAAGAAATTGTGAGCTTAGGGTAAGAGAGAGGTCTCCCGAGTCGTCCATTTATTCTTTTGCTTGATGGGTTTATATACACAAAATTATAAATCTATTGTAATCTCTTAATAAAGTCAGTGTTGATTATAAAGAAAATTAAAAGGCAATAATTGGTCTTAATATTATCACATTATGGGGATCAAATCATAGAAAAAATAAAAGCACAAAATAAAACGTGATCAGGAAAAATGATTCTAATTAGTAAAAGAGATATTGCTTAGAATCATATTACTACTTTCTTTATTTGGAAAAAAGGGGTCATAAAATCAAAGTACAAAATTAATTATCCTTGGGAAAAAATGATTCTAAAAATTAAAACAAATTTTGCTTCTAAATATTAGAATCCCATCATTAGCTTCTTAATTTGGGAGAAATGACAAAGCATAGAGTTAGGGTGAGAATATAAAACTTTGGGCTACTGTTAGTTGCAAGAAAATGTGGTGTGGATGGATAAAGTGTTTTGGTCTAAAATAAAAATAAGACATTAAAAGAAAACACATAAAAGATTAAAATAGTCTTTTTCTTTTTATTTATTCTTATTATTATCATATTATTATTTAGAAAAAGAAAAAAATATTCCAAAGAAAAAACCTTACTTATTTTTATTTTTTTATTTGTTATTACTTTTTTATTATGCCGGATGAAATTGGGTGTTGACAAACCCTTTACGTGTTTTGTGTTTGTGGAAAACACATTGTTTGCATGAATATATGTTTCTTCATTCCAATGCTGCCTCATGTTATATATACAACATATCCTCTCATGTGTTTAATGTAGTAACGTGATCGAAGGACTAGCCACCTAACATAGTGGTTGGTGGCCAATGGTGGAATGGTTTTGTTGTTTCGTAAGTTTTGTGTCCTTAGAAGAATTTTAGGTGACGTTGGTGTGTAAACGACTAACTCAGGAGTGTGGTAGGTGCGCATGAGAACTATTATGTAGCCAAGGCTGGGGCATTTGTAATTGCGTTGAAATTCTATGTTGTTGCGGGGTTTTCTGTCATAACTAGAAGCCAAGTGGTGACTCTTTCGCTTGTGTGAGGCAGTGGAAAAGGGTCCTCTTTGCCTGTCTGAGGCAGTGGAAGACAATGGGTTCGAGTGTCGTACTCTCTCTCGCCTATATGAGGTAGTGGAGAGAGGAAAAATGTTTCACCTTAGTTCCGACTCATTACTAAGTATAGTGCTTGGTGTGTGATTCACTAAGTTGTTACTCGAATATCCTCAACAGTAGGGGAGACTGGTCTAGTGATGCAATGGTAGGACGATTAGAGCCATTTGGTTTTAGGAAACTAGGACAATTCTCTCCAAGTTTTGTTTTTGAAGAAATCATATTTTTTTAAAATTAATATAAGTGGAGACATTACTAATAATTTATATGTGTTGAATCTTGGATTGTCTGGTTGGACAGTTTAAAAAGATTAATCACCTTTTAGTACTTTATCACACACACACACACACACACACACACACACACACATATATATATATATATATACATATCGTAAGATTCATGAATATTTGTCAAATGTGTTTTGTATAGATCTTTCGATGCATAGTTAATTATGGTTGATAATCACTTTTCATTTTGTCTAACCTGAAGAACAATGCGAAATGCTGGCAAAATTTCGTGAAATTAAGGTTTTTAAAATTAATACATACCAATAAAATAAAATAAAATAAAAAGTGAATCTTCTTGAATTGGATAGGGTCACACCTTAAAGACAAAAGTGACGTGATTATTCATTCAAAGACTATTGAAAGTCTTCATGCAATTTTAGTCTATATACGTATAAATCGATATTGGATTAATTCACCACGCATCAGTTCTAAGTATGAGAAAAGAGTAAAAGAATTTATACAATTTACAAAACGTAATAAGGCTAGAAGTGAAGATGAGGTGAAGTTTAGATGTACTTGTGTCAACTATTTGAATGGGAGAAAGTTGAATGCAACTGAAGTTAAGGAACATCTTATTTGCGACGGCTTGCTTAGAAGTTATAGAACATGGACATGGCATAACAACTGGAAGATGATAAATTAGAAGACATGATCCAGGATGTGGCAGAGAAGCTGTAGTGCAAGCACATGTGTATGAGACAATGTTTACTGATGCGAAGACTCCTTTGTATGTTGGTTCAACTGAGTTCACACGATTGTCAGCGGTGTTAAGGCTTACGCATTTTAAAATAACCAATGGGTAGACAGATAAGAGTTTCAAAAAATTGCTAGTGCTCTTAAATGAAATGTTTCCATATGGAAATACATTATCCACTCGTAATTATTATGCCAAGAAAATTCTTTCTCCGATGGGTATGGAGTATAAAAGGATACATGTATGTCCTAATGATTGCATATTGTATAAGAAAGAACGTCATTGGTAGTTGCTTGTGGTTTCCATGAAGGACAATATTGTGTGGATTTTCTCCTTTCACAACTCTCCCCCTATCTCAAACAAGTAATAGATGGTAAGAAACTCAATATTAAGAACATTCTTTGTTATATAAACACATTCCATTTATCATAGTTTAATTGTAGGACATAACATGTTGTAAGCGAGATCAACTGCTAAGGCAATAAATCTTACATGGTTGTCCCTCTAGATTTCGTCTTTTGGTCCTTATATTTATAATTGTTTGATTTGGATTTCTTCCTTAATTATTTATAATTGTGTTGATATATTATAGTGTAATAAACAATTGACTCATATTAGTGCGGTTGTAAGACCGAGGAAAAGTAATTAATATTGGAAAGAGGTAGGTTTAGCGTTGAAAGATTAATTAAACAAATAAATGGTAATTTAAATAAAGTTGAAGTGTAGCATAGTTGGTTGGAGTTTTGTTATGAGTTAAGGGTCATATGTTGAATTCTTGTTATGTGCATTTGATGTATTATTTATTTTCTTATTTTTTTCACGTGACATATGTGTATGATTTATGTTTGTAATGATTATTGTGAAATTGTATGTCAAGATAAATGTGATAGATTGCTTGGTATGGAGTGTTATTTAGAACTTGGTGATTTATGTTTGATTAGAATTTATGTTCATGAAAGTATGAATTTGATATTGGAATGAATAAAGCATCAATTGATTTTTTTTCCTCTTAGTGTTGAATTTATATTGGTCTACAATGATTAATGTTATTATGGTTCAGGGTATGTAGTGGTTGTGATGAAATTTAAATTGTAAAAGAACTGTTATTTTTATGTTGTTAACCTCTTTGGAAAATGATGTTCGCCAAATTGGGTCAGAAATATTTCAATGTAGAAAATTGGTGTATGATTTGTGTGTTTCTGCAAAGGAAAAAATATTTTTTTTAAGTGGCATGATGATTAGTAACTGTAAAATTTCATTTTGGTCAGATGTATTAATATGTGTAAGGTGATTTGTTTTAGGTTAGTTAAATGAAGTTTATGCGTAATGAATTAATTGGTTTCAATTGGAGAAGTAAAGAGGTAAGAATTAAGTTTATGGTGCAATGTTACTTGAAATGTTTGTGCATTGTTGAGTATATTTTCATGTAGTACATGTATTTGGATGTTGTTTCAAGATTGGATGCTTTGAATTTCATGGAAAAAAAATGTAGAAAATGTTGTTTTTCACATTCTGGCAAGTGTGCTTTTTCAGTCAGCGTAGTTATGGTAAAATTGAGGGGGAGTTTTCTCTTAAACTTTTTTCAAATGATAAAAACAGGGGGAAAAATTTTAAATAAACAGTGAAACTAACGAATCTACTTGTAAGACTTTTGATTGCAAATACTTTAAACATATTTTTTGATCATCATCAAAAAGTGGGAGATTGTTGGCAAAAGTTGAAGACAAGTTAATGTTGAAGCAAGATTTTGATGATGATAAAGAAACTTAAAAGCCATCTGGAGGACAATATGAAGACAAGTGTTTTATGTTTAAAGTTATCTTGTAAATTGTTTTAAAGTGCTTATAATAGCTTAGAATCAACAACTAGATCGTAATCTTTCTGATTATTTTATTTTTCTAAAAATCAATGTGATAATCGATTATCACTTAGGATAATCGATTATCCTAAGCTAAGTTCATTTTTCAGAAACTCACTAGAATAATCGATTATCACCATAGATAATCGATTATCTGCTCAAAGTTTTGTTTTTAGAAAACGCACTGGAATAATCGATTATCACTAGTGATAATCGATTTCCCTGGTAGTTTGAACATCACTGTTCAGTTTTTGACCTAATTTTTGAAACCCCTATTCAAGGAACTGCAATGCTACTTCGAACTTACCTTTTTGAGAGCCAAAGTCTTAGTGTTGTATTTGCAAAGAAGTTCTTTGAGTGTTTTTAAAAGAGCTTTGAAAAGCTTAGTGTGGGTAGAACGATAACTTTTCTTAAGAGGGTTTCCAGGAGATTGAGTGCTTCTATGTTGCTAGGAAAGCTAGGTCAAGTTCTCTATGTGATTCCGAGAAAGTTCTTTCATCTATTGTGTCTTCAACAGATGTGTTTTCTTTTCCCTATTCTTTTGTTATCTGATTGTAATCTGATATTTTTAGTGTTTGACTTAATCTCTTTGTTTAAAGAGATTAACAACTGGATGTAGGATCTTTTGATTTGAACTAGTATAAATACCTGTGTTAAATCTTCTTCCCTATCTCTTTATTTTATCTACTATTGCATTTAAAGGAATTGAGATTTAAATTAAACGGTAAAATTTTGGAAAAATTTTAAAGTATTAATTTTAATATTGAAAACCAATTCACTCGCCTCTTGGTTTTTTTTTCCAAACGCATAAACATTTCGCTGCGCGATACCAACAATTGATATCAAAGCTTGCTTTGATAGTTTTTCAAAAATTTTTGAAAATGGTTGGGCAAAACAAAACTTTTGCTGAGGGTGCGTCTATAAATAGACCTCATCTTTTTACTGGTGAAAATTATCCTTTCTAGAAACTTAAGATGGAAAATTTTTTGGAATCAGTTGATAGTGGTATTTGGGATGTTGTGTTAAATGGTCCATTTGTGCTTGTTAATGTTGTTAATGAAGTGCAAGAACCAAAGCCATTTTGACAATGGAATGTAGATGAAAATAGACGGGCTCAATACGATGTTAAAGCTAGAAATATTATTTCATCTGCTTTGATCCTTGATGAGTTTTACAGGATTTAAGTCGGCACCAGTGCACGTGAGATGTGGGAAATTTTGCAAGTGACTCATGAAGGAACAAAAGATGTAAAAAATACACGCAAGAACTCCCAGATTCAAGAATACAAAATGTTTTGTATGCATCAAGGAGAAACCATCTATGATGTGTAGAAAAGATTCACACATATCATCAATCATCTCATGGGTCTAGGTAAAAATTTTGACACTAATGAATTAAATATAAAAATTCTTAAATCTTTGAACAGAACTTGGCAGCCAAAGGTGACGACCATCACACAGTCACAAAATCTTGCAACGATGACAATGGCGGCTCTATTTGGAAAGCTAAGGGAGCATGAGCTTGAACTGGGTAGATTAAATGAAGAAGAATATCTTGGAAGAAAGAAAAATATTGCCTTTAAGTTTGAGGTCATCAAAGGCAAAAAGCACAAAGAAGAAGAAGATTTTGATGATGATGATGAGAATCTAAGTCTGATGATTAAAAAATTTACAAAATTCATGAAGGCTAAAGGTAAAAATCAGTTTAAGAGTAATAAGAAGGAGAATCAAGGATCATCCTCAAACTTCAAGTGCTATGGATGTGGGGAAACTGGATATGTCAAAGAAGATTGCCCAAATTCAAAGAAAAGTGAAGAAAGGAAGGGCATACAATTTTTTAAGAAAAAGGCATACATAGCATGGGAAGATAATGTCTCAAGTACATCAAACTCTAGTGATTCTGATGAGGAAGAAGCAAAGTTTTGTTTGATGGCTGATCATGATGTCTTTGACAGCGAGGTAAGTTCTACTTGCAATGAAAATGATTATAAGGATCTTTATGATGCATTTCAACAATTGCTTTTTAAATATAGTAAATTAGATACTGCTCACAAGAAGTTAAAATCTGAGTTTAAAGAATTACAAAATAAACTTAAAAAATCTCTTGAGGAAGAAGAAATTTAAAAAAATAAAATTTCAACTTTAGAAAACAAAGAAAAAGAAATTGTTCAATGTGCTTAATGTAAAACTTACATGTTTGATATATGTATTTTGGAAAAACATCTTAAAGATGCATTAGAAAATAAAAATTCAGAAAATCTTTCTCTTAAGAAAAATTCAAATAGAAACAGGTATGCTTCTAATTATAATAAGAAAAATAAAACTAAAAGAACTCGTAGAGTCTGAGTAGAAAAAGGAACTGCTTACTCTATGAATGCATGTGCTGCTACTTGTTTTTATTGCATGAAAAAGGGTCATACTTCAAATAAATGCAACATTAAACATTTTGGTTCTGTTTAATTTTGTGTAGAATCTCTAGTGAATTATATGTTAAAATCCTGAAGTGAAAAGAAATAATGCTTGGGTTATGATATGATGATCGGGTATGGTTGATCATAGGATGATGTTATAAGCATGTATGTCTGGTTGTGGTGATGGTGTATGGATTCTCTTGTAACCGTAAAACTAGGTTGGTTCTTTTACCCGGAGGGCTTTAGTGAGTCAGGTAAAAGAGTTTATTTCAGCCATAAAGCTTTGGCATGAATTTAGCAAGAATGCTTTTACCTAAGGATTTGGTGAATAGGTAGAGTTATTGCTTGTATGTAATATGGAAAGTAGGGGAAAGACCTTTTCCAAGAGGTGTTTGTGTGTAGGAAAGGTAAATTGTTGGTTAGGAGAGAATGTCATACTGTTTGATATTACTTGGTGCTAATATGGCTCAGTTGAATGTATGAACTTGTGTGAACATGCTAGATAAGTTTTATGTTGGAATTATATTTGTTATGTGTTGCATTATCTGGTTAGGTATAACTTGTGTTATACGGGAGTAAATGTTGATGCAAATGTAGTTGGAGAAACATAGTTGTTAGGAGACTCATTAGGGAAATCTTTTGGGAGTTTTTGGAAAGCAAATGGTGTTGTCTTTTGAATAAGATGTAATAATTTACTTTAGTAGAAGTATATTTTGAATTGGAAGGATTTGTAATGTTTCCTTTAATGACTTACATTGGTATGGTTGATTTTAAATGTTGATTTTACGTTGGAGAAATAAAGTATTTTTGAATTTTTCACTTTCAAGTGATGGGTATCATATATTTGCATTGAAACAAATACTTCGCAACTTTGTCTTTCTATATACTAATTGAAATTAATGTCTTTTTTTTTTTCATAGATTCAACAGTAGTGCACCAATTTTTGATAAGTGCATAAAGTATGGTAGGATAACTTGCGCAAAATTTATAAACAAATGTGCATAAAGTATGATAGTCCACTAATTTACTATGTTGTAAGAGAAGACTTATAATGGTATTTGGATTATTTTTGGTTTGATAAAATGTATTCTAATGTTTTTTGTTCTAGTTTGAAAATATATGCAAGTTTAAAATGTTCGAACAAACTAAAAAAAAAAAAATTTAAAAAAGCCCACACTTGGCTTCGGTTGTTGCCTCAACCGAAGCATAAATATGACATTTGGCTTTGGTTATTGACTCAACCGAAGTCAAATATCCTTCTATATTTAAATAAATTGTTTAGTATAACTACATATGGCCTCAGTTTATGCGACAATCGAAGCCGAATATTCTTTTTAATTTAAATTAATTATTTAATTTTAATGCCATATGGCCTTGGTTTCTTGAGCAACCGAATCCAAATAACCTTCTTAATTTAAAATATTTACTTAATGTAAAGGTTTAGGCTTTGATTATCTTTTGAACCGAAGTAGAATGTCTAATTTTTCATTTTTGGTTGACAATCGAGGCCAAAAGACCACCTATTTTACATCGTCTAAATACGCATGGGTTGAAGAATTGAAGACCAATGTCAAAAATAATTCCTGCCAAAACCCTTTCTCGCATTGGTGACACAGAAAAAGCTTTCCTACACAAAGAAATTTTAGTAGTAGAGGAAAAGGTGTTTAGCAAAATCATAAACATACTCTAAAAAAGTACAGACACAAGGAAAGGATTTGTGTTCATATTCTAGTAATAATACAAGATATTTAAATAGAAGTTTTCTCATGTAAAAATGATTATTGAATCTAATTTTTTTCTATGTAATTTATTATTTTACATGCAAAAGTTTTAGTAGAGCTTCTTAGTTTAAGAGTAATAAAGTGACTTTTCTTTATTAAATTTTTTGTTACATAAATTGATGTTTATAGCAACAAGTGTTTATAGATCATATCCTCTTTACCAAAAACTTTTATTGTACTCTCTTAACAATCAACTTCTATTATAAGTTAGGAATGATAAATATAAAATATTCAAAAAATCTACTAATTGTTTAGTGTAAAAAATAACTATAGGAAAATTGCATATTATTATTAATAGCCAATATGTGTAGGTATTCATAACATTCGTCGATAATACTTTTTTTATAGATTTCCTACATTAAATTTTTGTTGATAATTTCGTTGTTAATTTCATTATTCGTCACTATGAAATTTATCTCTAAAATTTGTTGAAAAGATCCATTAGTAAATTACAATTTTTATTATTGATAGATATTTTTTTGTAACTTATCATTACAATTATCGATGACAACAGTCGTCCGAATTGTTTGTCGATAAATTCCAATTCTTATTATTGATGGCTATTTTCATTTGTACCTTATCATCACATTTACCAACGGTCTCATTCTTTCGATAAATTCGTTGACACTTTGAGCAACAAATATCTCACCTAATTTGATGAAATATATATATATATATATATATATATATATATATATATATATATATATATATATATATATATATATATATATATATATATATATATATATTTATATATA
>Ga0214544_1001899_pt1 | contig 44028 bp, 27 predicted proteins | sample CNSS3metaG_FD_160074 | JGI IMG/M metagenome (GOLD analysis project Ga0214544, IMG submission 160074) | Root nodule microbial communities from cowpea collected in UCLA plant growth center, Los Angeles, California, USA - CNSS3 | ecosystem: Host-associated > Plants > Roots > Nodule | place: USA...
GGTTTTTCAAAGCCTTCCCACAGAGAGTTCTCAAGTACTCAAACTTCTCTAACTTCTGTATTTGATAATGAAAGCCTACCACTCTATTTATAGAAGCCTATTTAGAAATTAGGTTAAGAATATGAAAGGTTAAGTCACAACTGCCATAGATAATCGATTATCATAAGTGATAATCGATTATTCCAGAGCAGTTTCTAAAAAACATTGTTTCGTACTGTAATCGATTATCCTCTGAAATAATCGATTATTTCAGAGCAGTTTCTGAAAAATTTAAAAGAAAACTTATGATAATCGATTATCATAAGTGATAATCGATTATCACAGTGTGTTTTGTAAAAATAAGAATTTTCTCTCAGTGCTTTGTTGTTTGGGTTCTGCCTTTTGACTCTTGACCTATTATTTTAACTATCTTAAATAATGTACACATATTACAAGACTTTAAACAACTAAACTATTAAGTCTTCAATTAATCTCTTGAATCGAAACATTCTTTTAAGTCTTCAACATTTTCCATGCATCATCATCAAGTCTTCCATACTTCTTCATAGTCATCATCATCATCAAAATTCCTTATTAGAGGAAGATGTTCATCTTCTTCTTTTTGTCAACACAATGAACTCAAGAACACAAACAAATATTGAAAACATAACACTAAAATACATACCAGGTTAAACGTAAAGAAAACAAGCACCAAACACCAATGTACGAAATTGAGAAAACACAAACACGAAATCTAAAATGATCTCAAAACAACTGAGATAGAGAAATAAAATAAAAACTCAAACACGAAAATGAATAAAAGAAATGCCATACATGAGGAAACTAGGGAAAGGAAGAAGAAGTAAGAACCAAATGCAAACAAAGGAACCACACAACACTACCCTTAAAATTAAAAATTCATCTCAAAGCAACTGACCTCAGATTATAAATGCATGCAACATCAATCAAGTCATGCATAGTACTCCCTCCATCCAACACTCAAACAAGTGGGAAAGCACAAATTACTTTTATCCCCAAACAATCAAATGAAACGGAGACTGGAGAAGATGGTTACATCAGTAAAATAGTCAAGTGTTTTAGTTCAGATCACGGGTCATGTTTAAAATACGGTAAACTTATGAAAAAACATGTAAAGTGGACAAGTGTAAACGAATGAAGTTAGGGTATTTTGAAATATCAAAGGGTGTTTGCTTTCATATATTTTAGATTATCTATTTTTAATTATTGATTTTGTGATGCTTATTTTAGTAGTATTACTCTATTAAAATGAGATGTTACAAATAATCTATATAAAAATTATATTTTTTACTAATGAGTTCATTAATGAAAGTATGAAAATTTTAAAGTAATTTTTAAAACCTTTTCAAATGATTAACCTCATACTTTGCACAATCTACTTGTTTTCTCTTTCATAATTTTTTTTTTCTATTATAAGTTATATTTGAAACTTTTGTAATTATTGTTCTCGTGATAATATTTTTGGGAAGTTTCACATTGCCCATCTCAAATTTTGGAGTGTGACTTATATATTTATAACTCATGTGATAACTACATACTAAACTCACTTGGTTTGATAAACATTTGTGTAGAAAAAGTGTTGCAACTAGTTTTAAGGGTAAAATCTAATTAATTGACTTTTTACTTTATATGCTATCTTGCTTTAATTATAAAAAAAAAACAATATACAAACTAAAAAAATATGAAAGTTTGAACTTTAAACACAACATAATATAAATCTTTGATATAGGATATACCCATAGGGCCATATGACCAAAGAAATATAAAATTTCTTTACAAAAATCACCACAACCAGGTATCATTAGTCGAGAAGTCAGCATCCAAACACACATGATCGCTACCTCACAGTCTTCAACATATAAACCTATTAAGATTTAGGGGTTGTTATGATGCACACAACTAGAGTACCCCCTAGGGTACAAGGCCTAGGGAGCTAGTGGGATTACACGAACAAGATACCCCTAGAGCACACAGCTTGGGGGGCTAGTGAAATAACACAACTAGGGTGCTCCCTTGGCGTACACGACCTATTTGAGTACTTATTGTCCCTTTAGGATGACATGTACTCAAATCGTGCCAGTATGCTAAGGTAGTATAAACACCAAAGGAGGTAAATTAAATATTAATTAACTCATTATAATTAACGGTAATTAGGTGAACTAAACCAAAGTCTAACTAGGTAAGACCCATGAACCCTGGTATAAAAGGCACACTTTATGAAGTACATGATTAAGTTTTCTCTGAAATTTATTCTCTGACACCTTAGATTGACTTTGGCATTGAAGTGTCTTTTGCAGGCACCTCCCCCTTTTTTGACTGAGATCAGAAGAAGAGTTTTCTTCGAAGTCAAGGCTATGGACCTTTGAAGCTTATTGAAGAGATTTTACGATATATACTTCGACCTTATAAAAGTATAAAATATACTGAGTGACATTATTTTGTGTTTTTCACACATTAACGTTTGGACACTTTGTTTTAAATTTTTGCAGCATGTAAACATCTTGTATAATATTTGAAAATGTTGGCATTATTCGCAACTTAAAATTTGAAGTTTTTTAAAGACTTATATGTAAGTTCACAGCTATGTAAAGTTATGTTTGGATATGTAGCATATAAACATTTTGTATAATATTTAAAAATGTTGGCATTACTCACAACTTACATAATTAAACATTTCATATTAAAGACTTATATGTAAGTTCATATCTATGTAAAATATTATTCATTCAATACTTACTATCATCAAGATTCGTATTTAGAGTTTTGTCTAAAGGTTCTTAGAGAGTAGGATGTAATTGATTAGAAATGTCTAAAACTAATTTGGATCAACAAAATAAATATACTCTTAAATTAAAAATTATAATTTCATTATTTTAACTATTATTTATTAAAAATTCCAATGTTAATTGTGATAAAAAAAAGAAAGAATGCATAAAAAATAAATATACAATATTAAGTAAATTTTTTATATAACTGTTATAATTAAACAAACCTTATACAATTTTATAAAATATCCTTAATGCTCAACTAGGCCAAAAGATTTAGCAATTTCGGTGCATGTATTTTCTCCAAGACAAAATCTATACACAATTTAATCAGGGTTTGTTTATGCTACTCACTCATCATGAAAATAAAAAATTTATTCTGACAATGAATAAAATAAAATAATTCCATTAAAAACTTATATAAATAAAGAAAAAAAATCTCAAATTTGGAAATTAAAACAAAGGGATTGCATTGCTTCCAAGGATTGGTGTAGTTGTGATGAGCGACATTAGCCGTGCGAAATTGATGATATGCCAAAGATAGGTAGTAGAAATGTTGAATGGATCAAAGCTTCTTAGCACATCACGTTCGAATCTAAGATAGATAATATTATTATATTCATCAATCCTGACCCACATCATTCATAATATCTCCCTATCATCTTCTTCAATGATTCATAAAATAAAATCAATTAAAAAATAATTTTTATACGAAAATATTTTGAGAACAAATTTTAAAAATGAACCACTACCAAGTTTTCAAACAAAGATTCATATTTATAGAGATACCATGAAGAATCTTACCACATTATAGGATTTGGGTGGGCTTTTACCTCTCCCACGTAGCAAAAACATGTGGCAGTTAACCACAAAGAGTACTGTATACGACATCAAGGTGCCACGTGGCGAACTCACAATCCCTTATTATTCACTTGCGAGCCACGTATATTATACCCCAGACCAACTCCAACTACGCCCAATACACTCTTGTGGCTTTCAATCATCTCACTCACTTAATCCATTTTCTTCCTTTATCCAACACCAATACACCACAAAAACAGATAAATAAATAAATAATATATATATATATATATATTTTTTTTATTTGGCAAACCAAATCATGAAGTGTAAACCACTCCAAAAAGTAGAAAACAAAAACAAAACCATCTTCAATCGTTGAAATATAAAAATAAATAATTAAAAAATCAGTCATAATTCAAAAAAATGACTGTTTCAGAAGCGATTATTGTAATCCATTATAATCACTCACTTTCCACAAGCACCTCTCTCTAATCCCACCCCTTAATTATCGTTCTCTCTCTCTTTCTCTCTCTATGCTGTTTCTGTGTGTGCCATTCCTTCTCCCTCGCCGGAACACTTCTCCGATCGATCTAACCATCAATTTTACGACATTCACACCGGTGATTTTACTTCAATGATTCCTCACTCGGATCCGTAGCTTTCACAATCTACGAATCGTTTTCCTTCGCCATTCTCGTTTCTCGCTATCAGATCCGAATCCCGACGCTGAAATCGGGGGATAAACAACGAACCGTTGATACATGGATTAGCATCACCTCGATGAAAACCTTTCCCTCACGCGTCTCACGCAACCACACGTTTTCCTCGTGCACAACCTCGCCTTCAGCACTACGCACCACTTCCTCCTCATCGTCATCATTCATTCCTAGGGTTAGGGTTTCAGTCGAGCGACAGCAAAATGTTCAAGAAAATCATGAAAGGCGGGCACAAGAAGCCCTCCAAGTCCGACGCAAGCGATCCCGCGGCTGCGGCGTACGCTGCCGCCAACCGCAACATGCCAGCGGTGCCCTCGCCCAATGTCGTCGTGAACCATGCCTCGCGCGGAACTGGAGGTGCCGCGCCTCCTAGCTCCGGCACCGCGATGCCGCTTGTGCCTACCCCCGGGGCCATGGAGCCTTTGCCGCCGTTCCGCGACACGCCGGTCGCTGACCGGCAGAACCTCTTCCTCCGGAAGCTCCACATCTGCTGCTACGTCCTGGACTTCTCCGACACGCTGAAGAACGTTAGAGAGAAGGAAATCAAGCGCCAAGCGCTGATGGACCTCGTCGACTTCATCCAATCCGGCTCAGGCAAGATGTCGGAGCATTGCCAGGAGGAGATGATCAGAATGATCTCAGTCAACATTTTCCGGAGCCTTCCTCCGGCGTCTCACGAGAACACCGGCCAGGAACCCACCGATCCTGAAGAGGAAGAACCAAGCATGGATCCGACCTGGCCTCACCTTCAGCTCGTCTACGAGCTTCTCCTCAGATACGTGGTTTCCTCTGATACCGATACGAAAATCGCAAAACGGTATATTGATCACTCCTTTGTTCTCAAATTGCTTGATTTGTTTGACACTGAGGACCCGCGGGAGAGGGAGTATTTGAAAACCATACTGCATCGTATATACGGGAAATTCATGGTGCATAGACCGTTTATTAGAAAGGCTATTAACAACATTTTTTATCGGTTCATATATGAGACTGAGCGGCACGCCGGTATTGGAGAGCTTCTGGAGATTCTCGGGAGCATTATTAATGGGTTTGCGCTGCCCATGAAGGAGGAGCACAAGTTGTTTCTGGTGAGGGCCCTTCTGCCTCTGCATAAACCGAAATGTGTGTCCATGTACCACCAGCAGTTGTCTTACTGCATTACTCAGTTTGTGGAGAAGGATTTCAAGCTGGCAGATACGGTGATTAGGGGGTTGTTGAAGTATTGGCCTCTTACCAATTGCCAGAAGGAGGTTCTCTACCTCGGAGAACTGGAGGAAGTGCTGGAGGTCACGCAGGCTGCGGAGTTTCAAAAATGTATGGTTCCGCTTTTTAGACAGATTTCACGCTGCCTCAATAGCTCTCACTTTCAGGTTTGTAGATGATTTCCATCTTTTATAATGGTGTTAGTTTGAAGTTGAGATTATGGGTAGCTGTCTTCCATTGTTCTTATTTCCGGTTTTGAGTTTGCAATATTACTTATTGAACTGCTACCTTGTATGCTATGATACGTTGTACGTTATACATCAAATCTAGCTCTTACTTTTAACTTGTGGGTTTCTTATTTATAGAACGCGGGGGTTGGGGAGTGTAAGTTTCAGCTGCGTAATTAATGAACTTTAATTGTCTCAATTTTTATGTTTTTCCATTTCTAGCTCCATAGTGTAGTGGGATTGAATCTGTTTTCTTTTTTTCTATAAGGACAGTTTTAAGGTCTATTGTTTAGTTACTTTTTATGTTATGCATGTATTGCTGATGCTCCAATGGATAGGAAAAAAAGGAAAAAAAAATTATACTGTGCCAGTCATTACCATTAACGTGAGAAGAGGATTTTTGTTCTGGCTGAATTAATTGTATTCTTGTCTTTCACACATTAAAACTAAAATAGACAGACACATGCACATGCTTTTGCATGTACAAGGATTTTGACTTCATTATTGTTCATTATCTAGTTCAGAGCTGAGGACTTAAGTGGAAGTTAACCATTAGTAGTTATGAGATTGTGAGATTTATATCTCTTTTAAATGGTAAAGTACCTGGCTCAAAATAAAGATTATATGGCTGAGGATATATGTTGGGGACTGTAATGTTAATTTTCTGTTTGTTAAATGCATTAAGTTACTATTTTGTCTATAGAATTAGTTAAGAAATCTGTGGGTTATATTTTATTTCTTTCTTGTTGTTATCTTTATTTATTATGTCAGTGACATGCATGTAATTGTACATTAAGAATGGTGACATAATTGAAAACAAATCTTGAGATCGCAGCTGTTGGGAAAATGGTTATAGGTTCAAGTGTTCTCTAGTCCCCTGATTTGTTTGGACAAATGCAATACTCTTCTTGATTTAACACCATGAATTACACTGTGCCCCCTAACAACAAAATTCAGTCAAGTTATAGATGGAATCAGTCACTACATTCTAGAAATAGAAACAGCTTGAAAGGACATAAGAATTCCTTATGAACGCTTTGAGAAGCCGTGCTTAGCTTCCTTAATGCGGCTTTATTGTGGATGACCTTTTTTTCTCAACTGAATAGAAATGGGGAATATTTCAAAGGGACATGACATGTTCTCATAAGTCATAATCTGCTTGCATCATCTAACAGCTTCCTTTCAACAAACCCTCCTGTGAACACCTGGAAAGGAAATTGCTCTTTTATTTGGATAATTATACAAACTAGTGTACCTTCCAATTTTCAGAAATGCCATGTGTTGTGATCTTTCGTTAAATATATTACAATCTAATGATTATGGATATGGCATAATTTTTATTCCTATTATATAGAGCTGAAGAAGAGCCCTTGATGACTTATTTTGAAGAAATTCCTTCATATCAATAATGATGTTTGTCTCGTTATCATTTACTTCCAAATAATAAGGTAGTCACCTATTTTATTCTAATTGGTTAGTGTCAAAGTCATGATGAAATTTTATGGCTGTCTCAGTACCAAATCTTTACAGGATTTTATTACTCCCTTTTGTTTCTTTTTCTGGAGTTGATAATTTTGTTTAATCTTGATTGTGGTGCACGAGCATCTATCTAAAAGATGAAAGCCAGTCCATTGCATATTTCTGAACCGGGTTTGAGCGTGCTCTTTTGAATCCAATTTAGCAATTAAATAACTATTTCTAGGGCTGGCGATACGAGTCCTTTTTAGTAGATCCAATCTGAACATTTCTGGAAGTTTTTGCTATTGGTCACTTAATCAATAAAATATCTTCCTGATGCTTGTATGTCACTAAAGGCAGAAACTATTGTTATTTATTCCAGTGAAAAGAAAATCAACACCAAGGAAAGAAATATAGCTGCACGGGAAGCCTTAAAAATATTGGGGGGAAGTAATGATGTATTTTGTGGGAGTTAACCTGTGAGGAAGTTACATAGTCTGTGATGTAATAAAGGACAAGTCTTAGTGCACCAGTAGGCTGGCCTTGGTGACCAGTTGGTCATGGATTCAAATTCAGAAACAGTCTCTGTGTATATTTAAATATAAGGTTTAGTACAAATAAACACTTCTGCACCATCATATGAGGAGTCTTGTGACACCGGGGTATGCCAATTTTTTTTATTTACTAGAACTTTAAGGACCGGAAGAGATGAAAGTGAAAATCTGTTTCCTGTAGAAGTTATTTGGTTTGGTGGGTTTAATTTGCTGAGGGACAGCATATCTGATGCCCAGAAAAGTCCATGGGCGAAATTCAGTTGTCATATCACATATAATTTGTTAATTGTTTTTATTTTAGCTGATGGCAGTGTTTTAAATCCTGGAAACTGGTGCTTGGCTGGGGTCAAAAACACAAATAGAGGGTATAACAAGATAGCTGCCATATTATGTATTTCTCAAGTATGATAAAAAAAAGTGCTAAAAATTCATGACACTCATTAACAATAAAAAAGTTATAGGCATCCTAGACAAAACATACAATAAAATACCTAAAAAAGTCATATAAGTTCCTTAGGTAGGAATTATCTCATCTTTGAAATCCAAGTCTTCATTATCATTTTCACTACTATTCCATTTGTAGATTTTACTTTTAGAATTGAATATTAGAAAGTAGACTTTAAGCCTAACTTAATCTTGCAAAATTGGATTGTGAGTTGAAGTTTGTATTTATATACTATAATTTGGTTGTATCTTTTGTCAGTATGAGATCTCCAACACATTCTCTTACTATGAGGATTAAACATCTCAAGCATGAGACTAGTGGGAATCCGATAGAAATTGACATGATAGGTTCAACAAACTTAATTAAGATAGACTCATAATAGCTTTGACACCATCTTAGAAAGGAGAATTTAAGCCTAATTCAACATCAAATATTGGTTGTAAGGTGAGATTTGCACCCACTTATATATTATAGTTGATGTGAGATCTCCAACACTGAAAATTCAAAAATAGCTCAAGCCATTTTGGTTGCCACTTTAGCTGCCATAGCACACAAAATAGTGCCCAGAATAGTGGCTGGAGAGGACATCCTTTTAGCTCTGCTCCTCTTCAGTACTTTTAGTGGTGCTAGTTAAAACCCTACCTATTAGCTGTTACTTATATGTAACTGGCTAACATAACCTTCATTTGGATTCATAGGCGGATCTATTTTGATGGGAACGGGAGTGGCACCCACATAAGGAAAGTAATTGCTGGTTTTTAATTAAATCCACCTATAAACAATTGTATATTTATACTTTTTTGCAACCCTTAAATAGTATTACTGGCTCTACTTTTGGCCTGTGGCACATTGCAAATGATCAATTCTTCACAAATCAAGTGTGAATGAGTTTAGTTTATTAGATGATGAGGGTGTTGCAATTGATATGATTTATCAGGGAGCAAATTGCAATCGAGCCTTCGTTCATCTTTTCTGATACTTCATTAATTTGTTGTTTGTAAGCTTATCTTAGTTGTATCTTGTTCCTTCTAGTATCATGATGATGAAGCTGCTGTCTCTTGGTTTCTTACTTAGCCTCTACATGATAAAATCCCTTTGAAATTGCCAACAGTTGGCAAATAACAATCTTTATTTATGTCCTCATTTTATTAATTTTTTTCTTAAAGAATTTTATTTAAAATGTTATTATGAAGTTTTTTTAAATCAGCATAGAGATTTTTTTAGTGTTAATTTTTTTCATGGTTTAGATGTTGTTTTGAGAAGTGTTTGCGCTTAGCCACACTTATAGTGCAGGTTGCAGAACGAGCCCTGTTTTTGTGGAACAATGAGCATATCGTGAGCTTAATTGCCCAAAACAGGACGGTGGTACTACCAATAATATTTGAAGCATTTGAGAGAAACATCTCGAGTCATTGGAATCAAGCAGTACATGGACTGACAGTGAATGTTCGGAAAATGTTCCTGGAAATGGATGCAGAATTGTTTGAAGAGTGCCAGCGGCAGCACGCAGAGAAAGAGGCTAAAGCGAAAGATGTAGAAGAGCAGCGGGAACTTAATTGGAAGAGACTGGAAGATGCGGCTGCACAGAATGGATTTGAGGACATGCTCTTAACTTAGCCTTGTTAGTATATACTACCACAACTGCTCTTATCCATTATTTATTGGTTTCTTTCTTTTCCGCCTAATTTTTTCTCCTCTTCTATCTTATTATATATCACTTGGATAATTAGCAATTTAAGAAATCAGTCATTAATGTAACTTATTCGAAGTTGTTAGCAATGTCTGCAGATTAAGAACAACGTTTTTGTGAAATACTTTCTTGTATTTTTCTCCTTTTTATAAAGAGAAATACGGAAGATTTTTTCTTTTCATTTCTCAACACAAAATCTCAACTTCTCTTGCTTCTTGAATTCCAAATTGAATGGGTTGTTACATTGCGACATTGTTTTTCAGCACTGCTCAGCTCAATTCAGGTTGTTGGATACCATCAATATTGAGCAATACTTTTTTTTTTTTGGGTAGAATTTGGACATTATTTTTTGAAAACCAGAGAACCTTGCTTCTTCCAAAACTACTGGACAATTTCTTTTTTATATTATATATGTTTTTTCTTGCTTTCTTTTTTATCGTTTAAATTAATATTTTTTTTGTAGGAGTTTCAAACTATCAAAGAATGTGTCTATGTATATATATATATAAATTAGAGGATTACAATGTGTTTTTGGGAGAACTTAATTTATCTTATTTTAGCCATTTTGTTTAAATAAGAAGTTTGTAGGAACATCAATTGAAATATTTTTATTTTTTAACTTGAGTTGTTTTTATATAACTTGAAGTTTATAACTTATATTTTTTTTAAATCAATTTCTTATATTCAACAATTTTTTTTTTTATTTCATACATATTCTTTTTATAAGTTATTATGTAAAAGCTATTTTTTTTATTCAAACTATGTTATTATCTTAAAATTCTTTTAAATGATTTTTTATTGTAATCATTTATAAACATAATATAACTTTTACGACTTTTCCAGATACGATGTCTACATAAAAAAAAGTATGGTGATAAATTATACCAAATAATGAGAGATTTAGTGGAATTTAAGAAAAATGTTATATAGATATCTTCCGGAGGATATATTTTTTGAAAAAAAGGAAAATATGTCTAGTAGTCCATTCAAAATATACACACAAACTCGGATTTTTCTGGCAAATTATAACTATCATCATATGCCATAGAAAAAAAAAATTTGTGTAAATACGTCTAGTTAAAGTCTGTATTTGGTACTAAATAGCTACCCTTAACGAAAACATGTTTGAGAAATGAATGTGGATATGTTATATCAATTTAGTCATAAAACATGACCCATACAACCTCGATTCTTTTCTTTTGCCGAATTATAAGTATCATCATATTTGATAGATAAGAAGAAAAAAAGCCATATATGTAAATGTGTGTGTGGGTAAAATATGGGACAAAAACTATCATAACTTTGAACTTGTGAGTCTCATTTACTATGACTAATCATTTTTATCTGCGTTTTCACAATGGTAAGAGAAAAATAATGATCGAATAAAGAGATAATTTTGTTTAAATTTATACTTAACTTTTCTATTTTCTTTTGAAGAGCAATTACGCTTTAAAGTTATACTTTATACGAATTTATATTTAAATGAGAACGAAGACTTAATGGATAAGATCGTGAAATATTAATCCAAGGAATCCTAATATTGTAATAGGATAAGGTTTGAGTCTCATAATAACTTAATATTGTTCATGTAAAAATAAAAAGTAATAATTAATATTAAATATTCATTTTCCAAGTTGTCCAAAAATTTAGTCCTATATGTAGTTCTATTTACTGATTTTTTAATTGTTTTAACGTCGTCAGTCAAAAGTATTAAGTTGACTTTAATTAGAAAACTAGAGAACTAAATTGGACAAATAAAAAACTAGGATCTATTTGAAAATTCAAATAAAATTAGAGGATCAAATAAGGTATTAAGCCAATCTTAGTTTTAGTTTATTAATTTTCAATAGTTATTAATCAACACTCCTCCTTGATCTTGGACCTACAAACTCCAAGCCTTTGCTTCAAGAATTCAAATATGGATTTTGGAAGTGCCTTGGTTAGAATATCAACCACTTGATTTTCTATTTTGCAATAAACTAGCTTCACTTGTCCTTCTTTTTAAACTTCTCTTAAAAGGAAAAGTTTTATCTTAAAATGTTTTGTTTTACCATGAAAAACTGGATTATTGGCAATTGAAAAACTGTATTATTAGCAATTGAAATTTCATTTTGATTGTCCACACAAATCTTTGTGTTACCTTCTTGTTCTATGTGCAAATCAGTCATGATTTTCCTTATCTAGAGAGTTTGATTTACAACAACAACAACATACTCTACTTCAACTATTGATTGGGCTACAATTTCTTGCCTTTTGGAACACCATGGAAAATTTCCATATCCAAGAGAGAAATAGTAACCAGAAGTGCTTCTCATATCATCAACACGTCTTGCACAATCATTATATGAATAACCATGAAAACTTAAACTTTCAACTTTATTGAACTTATACCATAATCAATTAAGCCTTTAACATAACAGAGAATTATTTTTGTTACTTGAAAATGAACTTTACTAACACAGTGCATGTATCTTGATAAGAAACTCACTAAATGCATGATATTTGGTCGGGTGGTTGTTAAATACATCAAACATCCTATTAGGCTTCTAAAAAACTTTTCACAACCTTTAAACCTCCATCTTTTTTGCAAAACTATTCTTTTTGGTTCAATGGAGTTGCATCTTTAACTTTGAAAGAACTTGCTTTGCATACTTTTCTTGGCACATAAATATTTCATTTTGCTTTTGTTGCACTTGCATACCTAGATAAAGTGTCATCTTTCTAAGGTATGTCATTTCAAAGACATGTTCCATTTCTTCTTTAAACTTGTCAATTAGAGATGTCAAAATGACTTTCAACCCGTAAGCCAACCCCCACCACGGGTTCGAGCCGGATTGGGTTGAGAAAAATTTAGTTTTTTCAAAAGTGGGTTGAATTCAACCTGGCTCACTTAGCCCACGGGTTAAATGGGTTCGAGCCGGATTGAAGGTGGGTTGACCCACCTAACCCACCAACATTTTTTTACAATTTTTTTTATTTTTTTAATAATTATTTACTACTCCTAATTATATAGGTTTATAATTTCATATTTTTAAATGCTAGAATGTTGTTTAATAATATTTGAATAGTTTGAATGTTTAATTAATTTGATTGTCAAGTTACATATGTTGATACTTTAATCTTCAACTATAATCTTTATAGTAAATTACTCAAGCAACCGTCTTATAAACAAATTTTTCTGAATTAGCATGACAAGAAGGTGTAGTTTTTTTATTTATATTTTGTTGAATAGTATGATAGAAAATGTGTAATATTAGCAACGTTTTCTTGGACTATATAGACACTTTCTTAAAAACAATTCATCATATATTGGTAGTGAGCACGATGAAGACATTGATTATTGATTTTATTGTGATTGTCATCTCATGAGTTGCTTTAAAAATTATTTGAATATTTCAATATTTAAAAATAAATAAATAAATATTTTTTTTATGTGGGTTGGTGAGCAAACCCACTTAACTCACCAACCCGTGGTGGGTTGAGTCTGGTTACAAAATTTCTATCTCACTATAAAGTGAGTTGGGTTGGATTCACTCATTTTCAACCCAACTCGTGGTGAGCCAACCTGTGTGAGTCGGGTTGGCTCACGTTGACATGTCTATTGTCAATCATCTCTTTACAACTTCCTCTAACAAATACGTCATCAACATATAAAGATATTACAAGTATATCTTCATCCACCTTTTTAATGTATAAGGTAGACTCACTTAGACTTTTCACAAAGCCTAAGCTCATGAAATGTGCATCAATTCTACTATACCAAGACCTTGGTGCTTGTTTTAAATCATATAATGCCTTTTTTAGTAGATAAACCTTGTCTTCTTGTCCTTGAAGAGCAAATCCTTTTGACTGTTCCACAAAATTTTCTCCCTCCAAATATCCATTCAAAAAGGTTGATTTGACATTCAATTGATGTATAACCCAACCTTATGGTGTCTAGCCTTGCAACTCGGGAAAATGATTAAAAGAAATCTACCCTAAAATATGGGTATATGCCTTGACAACGAGTCTTGCCTTGTACTTGTTCACAGAGCAATCAAGATTGAACTTGGTTCTATAAATCCACTTTACTCTAATGGATTTTTTATGATTAGGTTTGTCCACCAACTCCCCCGTATGATCTTTTTCAATCATTTTAAGCTTCTCTTTCATAGCATTTATCCACTTCTTGTCATTTATAGCCTCTTCATATCCTATAGGTTCCATGACAACAACATTACACCTTTGATAAATGTCTGAAAGTAATCTCGTTCCTCGAACCGGTTTGTCATCCACATCTTCATTCTCCTTCTGAAGTTCCAGCTCGTTGTTGCCTTTCCAACTCCAACAATCAAACTCCAAGAATTTTGCATCCCTACTAAAAGTTACTTTGTTGTTATGTAGGAGATCGATCTTGTAGGCCTTTGAAATTAAGCTATAGCCTACAAAAATTACAGGTTCTTCTTTCTTGTCCAATTTGTCTCTCTTAATATGAGGAATGTAAGAGAAACACTAGCAACCAAACGTCTTTAAATTAAAGAGCTTAGGTTTGTAACTGTACCATGCTTCAAAAAGTGTTCTTTGTTGTAGAGCTTTTGTCGTAACCTATTAAGTAAAAATACTTATGTATTTCTAGCTTTTGCCCATGGAGTAAGCACTTAGTGATCTCCATGATCGTTCACTTTTTCCTTTCTGTAGTGCCATTTTGTTGAGGTGAATAAGGGGTTGTAAGTTGGTGTTCTACACCTGTATCTTCATAAAAACTTGTTAAATTTCTTAGAAATATATTTAGTTCCATTGTCAAATCTAATGACATGCAATTTGCACTTGTTTTGATTTTCCACCCAAGTTTTAAAATTCCAAAAAAATGTCAACAACTTTAGACTTAAGCTTCATAAAATAAATCTAACACATTTTTGTCTTGTCATCAATGAAAAGAATATAGTACTTAATGTCATTCAATGATCATGTGCTCATAGGACCTTGAACATTTGTGTATCAATTGTAGCTTTTGTATGGCCTTCCAAGTCTTGTTTTGTGTAAATGGGAGTCTCGTTTCCTTCCCATTCTGAGAAGCAATGCATGTAGGAAGTTCTTCTTCTATATTAGGCAAGCCTTTCACCATATTATTCTTCATCATGAATATTAAAGCACTATGATGAAAATGGCCAAATATTTTATACCAAAGTATTGTATTGTTGACCTCTTTGTACACTATAGCATGTTCATCGCTCATGAAGTCCAAGGCAAATCTTTTTCCATTCGTTCTAACTTTAAACACTTCTCTACCTTCTGAATCTATACTCATGCAATTTTTTTTCTTCAAATAGTACATTATAACCCTTTTCAAGAAACTGAGGAACACTCAATATGTTTTGGTTAACTTCAGAAACATATAAAACATCTGAAATCATTTTCAAACCTGTTTGACCTTCAATTGTCATTGTTCCTTTGCCTTTTACTGCAATATATGCTCCATTACCAACTCTGACTTTAGAAAGTGCAATTTTGTCAAGTTCTTTAACGAGTTCTCAATCATAACTCATGTGATTTATGCAACCATCACTACACTATTTTGTAGTTTAAAAAATAACTTAAAAATGTTTCCTAAAGTAAAAAAAATCGTGGTCTTAAATTTAGGCAACAATTTTACCACGGTGAAATCTAAGCCCATAAGGTAAACTTCACAATGGTAAAAAATATTGTAATGGTTTAGCACTCTTTTTTTTTCGAACTTAACTTCTCACAAAGTAAAACTGAGAATGATTTGCTATTTTCTTTCTTGTGAATATTGTTGTTGTTGTGTTTCATGTTCAACATGGCATCCACTTTATAGTTATTGAGAATATAATTGTTGGTGTATTGCTGAAAGGGTACCTGTCAGGGAGAAGAAAAAGATTGTAGAGAAAAGGGGAATAAAGTAGAAAGAAAGAATTTTCACTGAATAATTTGTTGTCCCTTCTTTTATTAACAACCCTTAATATATAGAATTCCTTGCCTTGCAATACACATGACATGTAGGAAAAAACAAAATACATATAACAATAAGATTCCTCCCTCATCATTTAGGCATAACAGAATTCCCTTTCTTGTAGTTGTTTGGAATTGTCACAACGTAATCATTCAGACGTTGGGGTTGACGTGTCTCCCTTCTAGGTCTTTCCTCAAGTGCACTGTTGGGAAGATTTGGGCTCTCCTGTGGGTCATTGTGTGTGTTAGGAACCAAACTTTCTATGCTCTCAGTGCTAGCAATAAGAGTGAGGGGAATTGGGCTTGTGTTCCTTACATCTCCTCCCGGTTCAAATAGCACCTTGTCCTCAAGGTGAAACTAGTCTCTAAAAATATCCCACGGTTCCCAGCTGGCCTCTTTGAGGGATATGTCCTTCCACTGAACCAAAACTTGAAGGCAGGAGGTGGGAGTGGAGTTATCCCATTTCCGATCAATGATAGCTAATGGGACTAACACAGGTTGGTTGTCGAAGATGTCATGAGGCAATGTGAGAGGTGAGGAAGGAAGAGGACCCTTATGTGGTCGAAGTAAGCAGACATGAAAAATGTTATGGATCTTTGCCTCTAGAGGTAACGCCAATTCATAAGCTACTGCCCCTATTTTATTGGTGATCTGGAAGGGACCAAAGAACCACTTCTGAAGCTTGCCAAAGGTTTGACTAGTAACAGAAGTCTGTTTGTGTGGTCGTAAGCGAACGTAGACCCAATCACCAATGGTAAATTGGAGCTCGCAGCGAGAAACATCTGCCCAATATTTCATAGACTCTTGTGCCTTTGCAAGGTTAGAGCGTAGTTTGCGAAGAATCATCTCGCGAGTTGAAAGCTCGTATTGAACAGCAGCATTAGAGGTATCTGTAGATGGAAAGGAAGGAATAATGGGAGGTGGGAACCCATACATAACCTAAAAAGGGGTGTAACTAGTGGAGGAATTCACTGTTGTATTGAAACTCCATTCAACCCATGGAAGTAATTTGTCCCAAAGTGAAGGTTTGTGGTGAACAAAACAATGTAAATATTGTTGTAACACTTTATTAACTACCTCAGCCTGCCCATCCGTTTGAGGGTGGTAAGCGGTCGACATACGGTGCTTAGTACAACTCAAGCGGAACAATTCACACCAAAATTGACTAAGGAAAATTGGGTCGCAATTAGAAATGAGGTTGTGAGGGAGACCATGGAGTTTGCAGACCATGTTGACAAATAACTCAACCACGCTAATAGCAGTGAAGAAATGGGGTAGCAACCCAAAATGAGCTCCTTTTGAGAAGCTATCCACCACGACGAGAATGGTAGTAAATCCCTTAAATGGAGGGAGACCTATAATGAAGTCCAGGGAAAGATCCTACCAACAACGTGACGCTGTGTAGGAATTTTAGTTTGCTGACAAATGGTACAAGCGGCCACATAATCCTGGACATCTTTGCGGATATTATTCCAATAAAAACTGGCCAGAAGTCTGCTGAGGGTTCTAGCCACTGCTAACGGGGTGGAGTGGAATTCATGAAGGAGGAGGGGGATGAATGGGCAAGATGAAGGAAACCTAATTTTGTCCTTGTAGGTAATGAATTCATGGTGAACGGCAAAACCAGGGAAATCCGCAAATGTAGCATTAATCTTAGTTTTCAAGTCTTGGAATTCAGAGTTGGTGCTAAGTGATAACTTGAGAGCATCCAGAAAATCCAAGTGTAGAATTGATAAGACCAACAGAGATTCCTCCAAGGGCTCTACACGTGAAAGAGTGTCAGCTACAGTGTTAGACTTGCCTGGGCAATATTGGATTTCAAAGTCATAACCCAATAGCTTGAAGAGATACTTTTGTTGTTCGGGGGTTAGAACTGTTTGGTGTATGAGTTCCTTGATTGAACTTTGATTAGTCTGAATAATAAAGTGTCAACCAAGGAGATACTGACGCCACTTTTAAACTGCGGAGGTTATGGCACATAACTTTCGGATGTAAGTGGAAGAGTTTCTAAGCTTGGGGCAAAATTGTTTGCTAAAATAAGCAACCAGATGACGATTCTGAGATAGAACAACACCCATACCCAGACCTGAAGCATTAGTTTGAATAACAAAGGTGGAACTAAAATTCAGAATGACCAACACTTGTTCTTGAAGAAGGATATGTTTAAGGTGGTCAAAGGCCTGTTGAGCATCATCATTCCAAAGGAAGGAGTCCTTCTTGAGAAGGGCAGTGAAAGGGTGAGCGATTGAGGCATACCGAGGGACAAATTTGTGATAGAAGCCTGTAAGTCCTAAGAAACTCTAGAAAGACTCACTGATGATGGTGAAGGCCAGTTGCGTATAGCCACTAACTTCTCAGGATCGGGTTGCACTAGTTGAAAAGAGACAATATGATCCAAGTATTGAATAGAATGTCTGTCTATAAGACATTTACTGCCCTTTAACTTGAAGTGATTGGAATGTAGCAATTTAAAAACAGTCTCAAGGTGCATGGCATGAGAGTCCAGAGAGGGACTATAGACAAGAATGTCATCAAAGAAAACAATGATGAACTTCCGCAGATGTGGTCTGAATAGATCATTCATCGTTGCTTGAAATGTTGAGGGCGCATTACACAGTCCAAAAGGCATGACCGTAAATTCAAAGTGACCATTATGAGTTCTGAAGGTAGTCTTACAAGCATTTGTTGGTACCATCAGAATTTGGTGGAATCCAAAAAGTAGATCCAATTTAGAAAACCAGGATGCATTGCCCAATTCATCAAGAAGTTCGTCCACCGTTGGGATAGGGAATTTGTCCTTGATTGTAATAGCGTTATGTGCTCGGTAATCGACACAGAAACGCCATGTTGCGTTCTTCTTTTTAACAAGGAGGACCGGAGAATAGAAAGGACTGTGTTCTTGGCACAATAAATCCCGAAGCTAACATTTTCTGAACTTAGCTTTCAATTTCCTGTTTTTGGAAGTGCAGATAGTGGTAGGGGCGAACTGAAACAACAGTGGAGTTTGGGAGAAGGTTAATGAAATGGTTGGTGGAACATGAAGGAGGTAGTGATGTGGGGGCGGAGAAAAGGGATGAGTATTTGGAAATGAGTTGTTGTAGTGGAGAAATTGGGTTGCAGGTAAAGTGGATGGGGAAAGAGGGGGTTGGTTAATATCATGTGAGGGAGAAGTTAAATGAGGCCCGGGGGGTGAAGGTTCCATTGTGACTTGAAAGAGGGCCTCGACCAGATTAGTGGATTGAAGCCTCTTTAGCTGGTGGGCGGAAATGAGTGATTTAAGTGGACCTTGGTCACCTTGTAACTCCACCAAAGTATTATTCCACATAAACCTCATAAAAGGATCATTATAGTCCATCACATAAGGACTTATAAGTGTCAGCCAATGCACTCCAAGAACCACATCGGTACCCGAATGTTCCAAAGGATATAAGTCAATCGGGAATTGATTTTGGGCCAGATGCAATGTAACATTAAGGAAAAAATTAGAACATGGTAAAAATTCTCCATTACCAACCATGACTCTTAATGGGCTTGGAGTGGACTGGAGAGGTAGCTGCAAGAATTGGGCCACACGTGTTTGGATAAAGTTGTGGGTTGCCCCACTATCCACCAGAATTTGAACATTGAACCCATTGATAGCTCTAATGACCCGAAAAGTCTGTGGTGTCCACTGCCCAAAGAAGGCGTGAAGGCTGATCATGCTAGCCTCTGGTTCCGATGGCATTGCGGGCGTGGTGTCGACAGAAAGGGATTCATCTAAGGAATCATCAGTGTCAAAAGTGGAAAGCAGCAGAAATTGAGGCTTACAACGGTGACCGCGAGTGTATCTCTCGTCACAATTGAAGCAAAGATTCTTGTCCCGACAAGCTTGCATCTCAGCCTCAGTTAATCGCTTATAGAGGTAATGGGGTCTTCAAACTTGGATGGGGCAAAACAGAGTTCCAAGGCGCGGAGGAAGGCTTCCCAAGACGTAAGGAGCCCATTGTTAGACATCCACTAGAACCATGATAGTGCTGAGCCTTCAAGGTAGAAGGATGAGATCTAGATGCGTTGCTAAGGTGGGGTTTGGTGGTAGTCAAAGAATTGAGTGACTTTGAAGATCCAACCTAGGGCATCATTGCCATCAAAGGTGGGAAGGTCAGATTTCAGGGGACGTGAAGAAATGGGTTGAGATGGAGGTGGTGATGATTTGGTTTCAAGGAGAGAGGTACATTCGGAGATGTCATGAAGGGTATTGGCAAAGTTGGCTTGGGACAAAATGATTTGTTCAAGTTGTTTGTGTAATTTGGCAAATTCTTCTGAGTGTGATGAGGACGTGGCCATGGAGGGGAGTAAGGACAATGAAAAGCACCAATTGAAAGGGTACCTGTCAGGGAGAAGAATATATATAACAATAAGATTCCTCCCTCATCATTTAGGCATAACAGAATTCTATTTCTTGTGGTTCTTTGGAATTGTCACAACGTAATCATTCAGATGTTGGGGTTGATGTGTCTCCCTTCTAGGTCTTTTCTCAAATGCACTATTGGGAAGATTTGGGCTCTCCTGTGGGTCATTGTGTGTTAGGAACCAACCTTTCTGTGCTCTCAGTACTAACAACAAGAGTGAGGGAAATTGGGCATGTGTTCCTTACAATTGCTAAATGTTAAGGATTTGAGCTTTCAATTGTATCTTCTCTTATAATTCTTCACAAAGAATGACTTGATAATTTTTTTAATTGATCTTCAAATCTTCGAAATATTTTCATTGAAACTTTTTTTTTCCTTCTTTGATTCAGGAAGATCTTGATTTGGAATCATTTGCTGTTAAAAAAACGTGAACAATAAATTTTGTAAGAAATCGTTAAATTATATTATATAATAATTGATTATGTTAAATAATAGATTATATTATATAATATAATCGACTACGGTTACATTCATAACACGTAAAGATAATGAATTATGTTTACGTAATCGATTATATTATATAACATAGTTGATTATCATGTTATTTTTTAGGTTAAAATTGTAAAATGTTATCTTCTTGCTAGCATTTCTATTGTTGTATTTCATCTGCATTCAAAGTTTGTGGTTCTGCTGCCCCTACCATGTCGAGATTTTCCTCTAGACACACTTAAACTCTGCATTAATTTTTATTTTCTATTTTTGCAATATTTAGCAAGAATAATGTCTGATATGGTCAAAAAGAGATTTTAAGTTTTATGATTGATTAGGCTTACTCTTATAAACAAAAATCATAAACCATGAAAAAATATCTCCTTCTTTACCGTGTTAGACAATAGTTCAATAAAATGTGACAGTATCACATTTTCTACAATTATTTTACAACTGGATACACAACACGATCATTGTTAAAACCATTCTTAACAAAGAAACCACTTTTAATAAAAAGGAGTTAATTTAGTCTTTTACAAAATATATGAATTAATTATATTGGCACTATAATAATTACAAATAATTACATTTTCAAATAAAGTTATTTACTATGAATTTTAACACATCTCAATTATATTGACACTCTAAACTTTATTAATCTTTGCTATCACATAAAAAATTATTAAAAAGTTAAAATAAAATAAAAGATCAAGGGAACTGCACCAATATTTTATCTTGTGTTCTGCTTTCACTTTGAATACTTTCGCAAATAATCTCACGTTTGTTTGGTAACCTTTGAGGGAAAATTATAAAATTAACAATAAAATTGTAAAGTTAAGAGAGAAAAAATTAAAACTAATGTTGATATTTAAAATTTTAAAATTAAAATTCAATTGAAGGTGTGAGATTCAGATTCTAATGCAGAATGAAAGTTTGTTATGACAATTAATCCTACTATACTAAGAATATTATGAACTTATGTTTGGTTTTGCATGTCGTAGCGTTTTCACTTTTAAAGGATAAACCACCCTCTCAATAACTTTTAAATTTAAAATTAAAGAAACACCACCATTGTTATTTCCGCATTCGTTGGGCCTTTTTTTTTTCTTTTAAATTAAAGAATCATGACATAGATATGGGAAAGCGTATATGGTCCATAAAAAACACGAAAATCACGGGGACAATTCTGGTCAAAAGGAAAAGAAAACAATATCTGTTCGTCAAAATGAAACATCAATTAAAACCTATATACACGCATCAGGATTATCTGTTACTTTGTTTCATTTTTGTGTAATAAACACTCTTTTAGACACAGTAGTTGGTAGCCATTGGTTAATATCCTTCTGAAAGTTAAAGAGTATAAGGGTTGTGTGTGACGCATAAACATCCTCCTCGCGGAGAGCTACACAAATATTATAATGCAAATCATCAAATATTCTATGCGGCAAAGATAATTAAAGAAAACTTTACTCATACGCAACTTCCGTTTCCCTTCAAATTGTGTTTTATTTTCTAAAATTTATTTTAATTTGCTCCTTTTTGTTAAACTATTATTGATTACGTTAATGATATGTTATATCAGCTTACGGTCTTTTTTATTTTTTTTTTAATTTTTAATTTTTTTATTTGCTTTCTTTAAAAAAAATTAACTGACACGTATCGGCTTATTTTTTTATTCTTTTAAATATATATATATAATTTTTATTTAAAAAATTTTGTGAAATGTCAAATTATGATTCTATCACGTGTCAATTGTTTATGCGAAAAATCTCGATGTGTTGATTTTTGTGTTTGTTATTTTCTGTCACGCTAACTTTAATTTTTTTATAAACTAAATAATTTCATCCCTTCCAAATTAAGATCAAATTTAATTTTTATATGAATATTATAATAGCATTTTTATTATAATAGATATTTTAAACCAAATTTATATAAATTTTAAATTTTACATTGAAATTTATTTGAAATTTGTTTTAATAATTGCTCGACAACTTCAAAAATTTAAATGTAAAATTTTTAAATAATTTTATAGTAATTACAAAATCTAAATGTAAAATTTAAGACTAAATTGAGACAAAATAATAAATTCAAGAATCAAATTAAGATTTTTCGAGACATAAAAATCATAATTCGACATGTAAAAGTCTTTTTTTTTTTAATTTAAAAATTAAAAATTAAAGAAATTAAAAGTTGAATGTGACAAAAATTTTAATTTGACACATGTCAATTATTTTTTAAAAAAAATATTAAAAATTTTAAAAAATTAAAAAAATCATAAGCTAACATATAACACACAATTAATATCATCAATCATACTCTAACAAAAATATTAAATTGAAACAAATTTTAAAAATAGAATCCAATTGAAACATCTTAATACCTGAATCCCAATTGAAATTTTTGAAAAAAATACGAAAATCTTTCAGGTGATTAAACCTTAAAGAAAACAAATTGCATTTTAGTTTTTCATATCATTAAAATGAAGAAACAAATGTTCTAAACCCTAAGCTCTTTTTTTATATCTGTCCTGGATATTAACCAACTTCTCCTTCACTACAGGACTGACAAACTTACAATTTTCTCTATTTGACATTATGGAAGAAGTCGACTCAAAATCCAAAAGGGTAAAATCCTTATTTTAGATTTCTAAAAAAATATCTTAAAAATTATTTCAAGTTTAAAACAAAATCTTAAATTCAATTTTTAAATTTGTTTTAGAGATTCCGTAAACCGTTCATGTTTGGAACACATAATGCCTATCATAGAAAAAGTTGTTGAGGGAAAAATTAAAGAGAATGGGGAGATGAGGTTGGAAGGAAGATATAAAATGACGATGGAAGAAAAAATTTAGTCTAAACTCAATTAATGGGTGTCTGGTTTGATTTCATTCCAACAGTGACAAGAAACATCATCGTATTCGATTGATTGGTTACAACTCATTTGCTATAGAAGTTTTGTTAAGGTAATTGTATGAAATAAGAGGCAGAAGAAGAAAGCAAGAAATGCAGAGAGAAGAGTGAAAGTACGTGAAGGTGTCACCGCCATTGTACTCTGGGACTTATCATCCGTCCACTTTCCCACATTATTGTCCCTGTTCATCAAATTGAATTTTAATGTAAAAGACAATTTTATCTATTCATAGTAAAATAAAATATACCGAAGCAATTAACTTTATTTTTTCCGTTAACTAATGTGCTCTCCCATCGATGCTTAGTGGTGTCATATCATGAGTTGTTACAATTTACATTTAACAGTATTCATATTACTTTGTTTTTATATTTATAAGTTAATTTTTCATTTTTAAACATTGATACAGTAGGAAGTCAGAAAAAATAAATAAAAATAGAGAACAATTCAACTTTAAATTTTCTTTCTTTCTTTCTAAAATTTCAGCACAATTTGAATTAATTGTAGTTCTACATAAAACTTAATTCCTTGAGTATTAATATCAACATCACCTCTAAAATACCGAAGCAATTAACTTTACACATTTTTATTTATTATATTTTGTATACTTTGATAATTATTATGTATATGTAGAATTGTTTTATAGGATTTGATAATTATCTCTGATTATGATAATGATTTCATACTAATTTACTTCTATTAACTAATTTTTATAATTAAAGAAAAATGAGGACAAAGTTGCGTTAATTATAATTAAAATAATTAATGAAGATGTAAAGATAATTAAGATACCTGGCAATGCCGAGAACACCAGCGGAATTTGTGAGGAGCGAGATGCGTTCCACGTTCTTAGGCTGAACGCTGTACGCATTTTGGTAGGCAGTTCCGGCCTCACCTCCTGAAGCCACGAAAAAGGCGCCGTTCAGCATCACATCCCCTTCCGACCTCCAATTCCAGCCGCTCCACTCACCTTCTCCGGCGTCCAGCCTCTTCGTAATCTGCTTCGCGTCCGGATCTTCCGGCGCAGTGTAGCGGTTTCCCTGGCTGTTAATCGTAGGCCTCGCACTTCCTCCGATCGCGTACATCTCCCATCGCGTGAAGTCGTTGTTCACCACGTGAAAGTAACCTAGTCTGCAACGCGGCATGCGCTGCACCAGATTCTCCCCGAAGTGGTTGAACGCGATCGTCACCTGCATCGCCGAGTCTGGCAGGTAGTCGTCGTTGTGGCCTAAGAGCATCACGTCGTTGTGGTGCGAAAAGTGGTTGTTCGAGATCGTTATTGCCGTCGAACCCATCACCGCGTCGATCAGGCCGTCCTTGCACCGCGATAGCGTGCAGTGATCGATCCAGATGTCGCGCGACGAGAAGATCGAGATTCCATCGCCGTCTGATTCTGTTCGGTACCCGTAGTGCTCTGGACTCGACCGCACGTCAGCATTACCTGAAAATCGTGGTAGTAATAATCATTACTTATTTCTTCCTTCTTATATATATTATGGAAGTTTTACTAAAATTGTCATAACAATATTTTACTAAAATTTAAAACATATTATATATATATATATATATATATATATATTTTTTTTTAATTATATATAATTTATTTAAATATTTTAATTCAGACTAATACGTTTCCACGAAGTGGACAATGATGTCTTGCAACGACGGATGACTGACCAATTTATCTTTACATCCTTGGAGGACCTTGTTTTCTAAATGGGCATCTCCATCATTCTTGCAAAGACATTATTTTAGTATTTCTAATAACATATATCATAATAATAATAATAATTTAAAATAAAGAAAATTATGAATGATAATATATTAAAAAAAATTGAATGATATATAAGAAAAAAATTATAAATCCTAAACATTTGAGATGAAAATAATGTTATGCCTTTATATTTAATATATATATATATATATATATATATATATATATATATATATATATATATATATATATATAACATTCTGCGTTAATAATGAATCTAACTAGTCTATTCATAAAAGATCCCTATGTCTTTATATTATAAGTGGCATCACAACTTATACTAATTAAAACCTTAAACCTTATCATAGTGTACATTAAATATGGTTAATGTTTGTATCCTATTTTATCTTATTACACTTTAGAGTGCACCTTTTTTTTTTTAACTAAGATGTGTTGATAAAGTTTTGCATTTTATAAATATAGACATCGTATTTACATAATTTCAATAGAAGAGATTATAATAATGGTTAAAGGGAAACAAAATGGTACCTTTTATAATGTTTAAGAAAATGGTAGATTTTTTTAAAGTTTAAAATGAGAAAGAATGTCTCTATGAGGGTAATACTTTACTTATGTGGAAAAAATGTAGAAAGTGAAAAAATCAACATTGGAGGGAAGCAAAAGCAAGCAAAGCGGGAAAAAACATCACTGTTTCTCCATTGAATCCAACTTTGAATCTCACTTTATTGCATGTACAAAAAAAGCAAAGAGGTCCAATAAATGTATGGTCAGAGTGAAAACACTCTTTTGAGTTTTCACACTAACATATTTTCTTTTAGTTGGCTGAAATTATGTTAAAAATTCATAGAATAAAACTGTTAGTTTCTGTTAAAAAAACCAAGTAAAAGAAGAAAGTGTTACCAGAGGGATGGCAATGGTGGATGTGAATGTTGTGAATAATGACATTGTTAATATACTGAAGAGTGATGCAGCCTCCACCCACGATGTGCACATCAGCGCCACGCCCATCAATGGTTTTGAAGCTGTTGAAAATGAGTTCCTGAGAGAGCTTAATCATCATGTTACTGGGGAACACGATCCACAGTGGTTCATTCTGTATCACTGCATGTCTAAGTGTTCCTGGTTTTGGGTTCACAGGATCCTCATCAGATGAATCAGTGACTATGTAAAATTGTCCACCTTTTCCACCCTTTGCGTTCTGCCCAAACCCAATTGCACAATCAGCTAGCCTCTGTCTGTTGCTGGCCCAATCTGAGTCACACTTCCAACAATCATCAATGGGGTTCCCTGTGAGACATGGTGCTTCATCTTTCTCAGACAACCTCAGCATTTCCCTTCTTCCCATGGAAACATTCACCCTCCTAAAACAAAAAAACTAAATTAGTATATGTAGTTTCACAAAAATTGTCCCTTGCATAAAACCTAGAAAAAAAAAACATTTTTTTATCACTAAAAAGAGCCAACAAAATTGAAATGCGAGATGCTGGTATTTGGCAATGACCCAGATGTAAAGATTGTATCTTTATGTTTTAGCTTTTATGTTATGAGGATGGGATGATAATTTGCAATGTAGGGTCTTGGAGATAAGGTGAAACAAAAGGGTTAAGTTAAGTGAGTGGGTTTGTTGTGCTTTTTGTGTTAAAACCCTGAAAAAAGGAACTAAGAAGACAGACAAAAACATAGGTTTTGGAATGACGTACCTATGAACTTCTGTTGCAACAGCTTCCGGGTCTGGATGTTGGCCTGGGAGAGTGAGGTTGAGTGCTGCTGTTCCATGAGGTAAAAACGAGGGCAAAACGGAGAAGAAGAGCAAAATGTAGGTTTGAACCATTGTTGATGAAGAAGAAAAGTTCTTCTCTGTGGAGGTTTTGTAGCCTCTACTATACAGAGTGTGAAGACTTCACTCACTAACTCACTCACTCACTCTCCCAATATTGGTTGCCCAGAAAGATTGGTACTTGTTGGTGTTAGATTTTAATAAACAATTCCGTGATTAAAGGGATAGTGAACAGTGACATTGAACACAGTGAATGGCCTTTTCATAACATCTCCCAGTTTCATAGTCAAGGCAACTGAATTTCGATATCTGTTCCTAACAGAAAAAGAAAAAAAAAATCATTAGAAACCTATAATAAAAGCAGAAAGAGATTGATATAAAATGTTCATAGTGTTTAACCTTTTAGCATTTGTGTAGTGTTTTGATTATTATTGTGTGAATAAAAAGAAGTGAAGAGGGATTGGAGGGTGTGAGGGGCGCATTGAGCAATGTTACAATGAAATGAAGTTGTCCCTGATATTGAGGACCTGACCCTTGGTGTGTTTCAACCAATAGTACTGCCATTTCTGAAAAGTTGAGTAAATAATAACGTGACATAGAGAAGGACAAAGAAAAGGGTGGTTAATTAGGAGCAAGAACATTCTTGCAGAACTTCAAACTGCTTTTTCACTTTACCATCACTGCTTTCTCTAGTTCTGTTTTTGTTTCATTAACTTAAATTTTTAAGGTTTTTCTTTTATATATGCTAGTATTTTCAACCTTACCATGCACGGGTTTTTATTTTAATTGAAATTTATTGTTATTATTATATATAAAAATAAAGAATTTATGTGATTTATTGAAATTTGAATAACAATAAAAAGAATTATAAAACTGAATAATATGATATTGTGATAAATTTGACTTTAATAATATCAATTAACTTTAAATATTTGATCAATAATAATTTTAAAATCTATTAAATATATGAAGGGAACACCGAGTCACACAACTCTAAAAATAAGAAATTAGACTGATTCAAAATTTTGAAAAAAAATTAATTTCAATCTTCACTGAAAAGTAAAAAAGTTAAGAAATTAAAAATATATTTAATTAAAAAATTATAAGTTGACCAATTATATTACTCATTAACTTCGATGTAGATAACGTTCAATTTTGTATTTTTTTTATTGTTTGTCTAACTCTCTTTATGTTGCCACACTATTGAGTATTTCCATCATATAAGCATCAAACAATAACTTTATTAAAGCTAAAGTAAGAAAATGAAACCAACTTTAGATGAAGTAGAATTTTAAATTTGAACTAAATAATTTATGTCAAAATTTGGACACAAAATTATAAAAAGAGGTATATAGTAAGTTTATTCTTAGTACCAAGTTTGTATCTAGAGAAACTACTTTTGTGCCAAATTAAAAATTAATTTTATAAGGATGTTGAGTTGTTCCATAATATCCATTATTTCAAGCAACATTGAATGATTGTATACAATACATGCCATCAACAACGACTTCATTATGAAATTTATAGATTAGGATCCTTTTAACTAAAGCATGGATCCTAACCCCTAAAAATTGTATTGATAACATTATAAATTTTAGTAAAATAATTTGAAATTTAAGACAGGTTAACTAAATTTATTACTTGTTTGTCTTGTAAAACCAATTTCATTGAGAGAGGATTTTTGTTTTGTCATATCTGAGATGAACCACAATGGCATTACCCTAAGAATGATATTCCAGTTTTTTTTTTTTTTTTTAAAGTGATTTTATTTTTAGAGAGGATTTGCTTGTGCACTTGCAATATAAATATATTGACCGAACACTAGAGTACACAAATGTGAAGAATATAATATAATGCAAAGAAAAGAGCAAAATGAGTTCAAACATGAGTATATAAATAAAGCAACAAAGTAGGATTTGTGTTACTCATTGGTTTAAAGATCACATTGCACGTAAATGTGTGGTTATAAAGTGCAGTTGACAAAGTAGGATTTGTAGAAAACAACACAATGCATAGTGCACTGACACTTTAAAGAATGGTTTAAGCAAATGGAAAAAAAAATATTAGGATTCAAAGAGAGGTTGCCATTTTATAGGTCATTATAGCATTACTTTGGCAACCCTTGACAAAGAAGATGGTCCACAATAAATGAATCATGGATGAAAACAATTTACAAACCCTTACTAGTAAAAAACTATTTACTTGAAGTAATAATTAATAAGACTCCAATCTATATTTCTTACAAAAAAAATGGTTCTTTTGGTGATTGAAAACAATGTAAATAAGTTTCACGTCATAATCTGAATCTAAAATTTGAAATAAGAAAACACAAGACCTTTTATCAATTTGATCTGAAAAGGTTCAAATCTTACCACTTATGATTTTTGAGGAAGATTCGAAATTAGAAGGCAAAATAGTGAAGATGTGTAGAGAGATTTGAAAGTAGGGTTTGCGAGAGTGGAAAGTATATTAGGATTTTAAAGAGAGAAAAAGCATTGTAATGGTGACTGTAGCACAATTTTAGAAAACCCTGAAGGCATGGTGCATCGTAGATAGCATTTACGGTTTAGAAAGGAATAGAGAGCCTTGTCAACGAGGTTGAAAATAAAATGGAGAGGGAGGACACATCAGATTTATTTTTTTGTGAGAGAAGGATGTCACACATCATATAGAGGGTCAACCACGTGTCATAAATATTTTTTCTATTTTTAGCAAAGTTCACACAATTTTTCTTAATTATTTTGAAAAGTGTTTAGAATGTGACACATGTATTATTTTGAAAAGTGTTCGGTATGACCCTTCCATGTATTTACATTTTTTAACTTTTACAAAAATTTTAATTAAGATTAATAAAAAAATATATTTGTAAAATAATTATCAAATATAAAATTAGAAAAATAATATATATATATAAAAGATATTTTTAAAATAAATATTAAAAAATAAAAAAGATTTTTAGAACTATTTATAAAATAATTAAATTTTAAAATACTAATTAATTTTTTTTTAAAATAATAATTAAAGATAAAACTTAAATTAAAAATGTGAACACAAGAAAATATCTTTTTTATATATTGTTATATATATATATAGACAAGAATTGTAACTCGTTATTTCTAAACTTTTGTCAATTTTGTTTTTAAGTTTAAATTTATATGGTTAACTTTTTTGAACATATTAACAATTAAAAGTTATGACACCATAATAAATAACAAAGATAGAGCTGTCAAAATTGATTGAAACTTGCAAGCCAATCTGACTCATCACGAATTTGGATCCGTTGTATTGAAATTCTTTTACAAATTTTTTGATACAGGTTGATTTTTGATCCGGCACACTTAGAACCCAGCTCACCCGGATTGAACCCATGGTGAGAAAGATTGACTCACCAACTTACAAATAAAGGGTTACACAAGTATTTTTTTGTTAAGTTGAGTTTTGTATTTGGGTAAGGTTAGGTTGTTTTTTTTAGCCAACACATAGATTTTTTTTTTGTTTGTATTTGGACTATTAAAGTTTATTTAAATTTTAATTAGAATTAGAATTTATTTTTTATTGAAAAAATAAAAAATATGTATTTTTTTTAATTAAGTGAGCCTGTGAGTCAACCTGTTTAACCCACAAACTCGTGATGAGCCAGGTCGGGTTCGAAATTGTTTGGCTTGCTAATAAGTGAGTCGGGTTGGGTTGGCTCACTAAGTTATCAACCCATGGTGGGTCGAGCTGGGCCGCACCGGATTACTCGTTTTGACAGCTCTAATCAAAGTAATATCAATTATGTAATTAATTAATTACGAATTTTAATTGACACAATAAATATTAAAAAAAATCCACTCTTATCTTATGATTTTAACTTCTTAATTAATGAAAATGATTTTAAAAAATGAAATCACAAAATTGCGTTAGTTAGCAACCAAACGAGCTTTGTTTTGCATTTTCTATGCTTTCAATTTTCTAGCTTATTTCTCTTGTATCAAGTAGGGATGTCAACGGGACAGGTAAAGTATGGGTAGTAGCTTCCTCGTACCGTACCCACGGGATAAATATTCGTTCCGTACCCGTATTTATATCCGTCGGGTATTTGTTATGCGGGTATCCGTCTATTTTTCTCATATCCACAGGTACCTGCGGATATTTACAAAATTATTTAAAAAACAAATATTTAATCATAAATTCAAATAAAATAAAATAAAATACATCAATATCATAAATTTTAAACTAATGCTTTGATCAATACCCGCAAATCGAACCAGTGACCTTGACTCTGATACCAATTGTTACGATCAAACACTTACCACTGGATCAAAAGCTATAACTAATAGTTAGGACGCAACTCTTTTTATTTATAAGTGTAACATTCCCAAGGCCACGATTCGATTATGACCCGCCACTTGACCTCTGTCATGGAACAATTAATGCCACTTATAACAACGCTTTATGTCTGAAAGTCCCTACAAGAGCATCTTTCATTGATTTAAACTTAAGCAACTTTATAATTTTTAAATTAATTAAAATTAATAGCCTTACAATGTACTAAATTCATAATGGCCGATAAATTAGGCTTCCAAATTATGGGTACAGACGACATCAACATTAGAAGCCAGTACATTTTATATGAAAGGTATGCTTTTGGAATATGAACAGATTGAAGTTGTTTGCCTGGTTCACTACTTACCCCAAAAATTGTAATAAATTAAAAATCTCTACATTCTGGTATTTTCTGTCTAAAACTGCACCAAATAAGTAAAAGAAACAACAGGGTACACAAAAACTCACACCCAACTTCTTCTACCACTATGCCTCTTCTCCCCCAACACGTTACAACGTTACATACCCAACGCCTATGCTTCTACAGATCCCTGAATGAACTCTTCCACTCTCAATCATGGAGGTGCCAAGCAGCGTTGAGAAAATGGAGAAGGGCAAACCAAAAACAATGAATGGAGGCAATCATGAGGTGTGCAAAAAAGAACCAAAATAACGAGATAATAATGGCTCAGCCCAAATAATAAAATCAAACAAATACAGGTCAGAAAAATCATTGTTCAGCTCACAACACACCACACAACTATAATCATAGTGGAAATATAAAATAGGAGTACGAAAAGAAGGAACGGAACGGCCCAACCAAACCCACAAATCAAAATGACGGGGCTTTCTTCCTCCACCGCCAAAATTTCTTCTCAACCTCCAAATATTTTTAAACCTCCAAATTTATATATATATATATATATATATATTTTGTCGTTTAATTTATTTTTTAATACATTATATTAAAACAAAATAATATATATATATATATATATATATATATAAATTTTTAATTTCATTTTTTAAAATATTTATTTAAAATACTTAAGAAATAAATTAAATTAAAAACATAAAAAATATTAATTTTGTTTTAAATTTTTTAAATTTTATTTAAAGTTAATGTTTTCTAAATTTTTAATTCTGTTTAAAATTTAAATTTAAATTTAAATTATTTTTTCCTTATTTTTTTATTTTGAATTTTCTTTAATACAATTTGATTAAAATTTAATAAAAATTAAATATATATACCGAAAGTAAGTCGAGATGTGTTTATATATATACCGAAGTCGGTATACATCTGTGTATATATATATATATATATTTTTTTTACTTTAAAGTTTTAATATTTTAATTTGAATTATTTTTTAATTTTATTTATTTTGTAATTATTTTTATAATTATTTTATATATATAATTAATATATTTTATTTTCTATTTTATTTGAATTTTTTAATTCTTTTAAAATTTAAAATTTTAATTTTAATTATTTTATATATATATATATATATATATATATATATATATATATATATTTGAAGTCGATTTTCGATATATATTTCTTTTGACATCCGGTAATTTAAATTCTTCGTCAAATGTAGACATCCGGAAGATTTTTACCTGAAGTTTACATTCGGATGTAATTAGGGAATGCAATTTGCGTTACTGTGATTAAGTAGTCAATGGATAATTTTGGAATTTAAGAAATTATGGAGGTGCATGAGAAATCCCCCAAAATAACGTAAATGTGAAAATAGTGGTGTAGGAGTTGAACCAAATGGTTTAGCCTATCAAGCAACATAACACAAAATTGTGCAAAAATGAAGAAATGGGATGCATGAAGTAAAACATTTAACAGCAACGACTTCATAGCATGTTCACCTTCTTGCCACATTTCAAGTTGCAGATGTTTTAACTCAACAACCCTAATTTTCATACACACAAACACACATAAAATATAGATTTTTGAAACAAAACATTTAAGAAAATATTCAATTTACTTTTATAAACGTACAAATATATATCTATATATGGAGGGAGAATGTATTAAAATTAAATAAACCTATTCACATATTAATTTATAGGATTAAATATATATTTGGGCCCTATTTTTATCAAAATTATTCAATTTGTTCTCTATTTTTGTTTGTGGTCAATTTGGTCCTCATTTTGTAAAATTGCATTCAATCAAGTCCTTTTAGTAAACGGTGTTAAAATTATTAACGGTACAGTGACAACGTGGAATTGTTTACGGGACGTGGCAGATTTTTGCACTGACGTTGGCACATATTTATTTAGGTTTAATTTAGGAAAAAAAATTAACTGCGTAAAAGAATGTGTAAGTGAAAAAATTAAAAAGTTGGGAGTGAAGATTAAATGCAACGAGAGAAAGTGGAACCGAATAAGTTAAACTTGGACATTTGACTTCGAGAGAAAGGGGAAAATTAGGGTTCATGAGCATCAAATTAGGGTTCGTGAGAAAGGAGGAAATCAAGAACGATTGGAGATTGTGCTTTGTTCATGGGTGAAGTTCGTCTTGAAGTAGTGTGATCGATTAGAGCTTCAACCAGGTTAGTAAGCTTCAGAAATATTTGTGCAGTGTGTTTTCGTTTATGGTGGGTTTGCGGTGGGTTTTATAGTTTTGTTGTTTATTATTTATAAAATAACACTTTTTTGGTTGATTTGTTGTTTTGTTGTCGCTTTTGATATGTGTTCGGTGGTCCCCTTATGTTCCCCTTTGTTTATGCGTTTTTCAGTTGTGGTCCCCCGTTTAATTGATAGCATGTTATTTTATTTTTGTATTTAGATGTGTGACGAGAGATTCAAGATTGTGGTCCACCATGGTGGACATTTTATTTAGAATGGTGGGCTTTTATATGTGGGGATTTACTAATGATTGGTCATGTGACCCAGACACATGGGGGTATTTTGAGGTGTTAAACACACTTAAGTCTATGGGTTATTTAGCTGTTAAAGAGTTGTGGTATGCTGTAGATAGACAATTGCAATTGTTGTATGATGATAATTGGTTAATTAATATGGTGAACGTTGTTAAGCGTATTGGAGAAGTCCACTTGTTTGTGGTCCACATTGTGTTAGAAGTAGTAGTTGTAGATAATGATATAGAAAGTGTAAAACCCGTGAAAATTAATTAATTAAATAATTAATTAATTAATAAATGCGGGTAGTAAAAACCTTTATGACATTTAATTCTAACTTGTATGATGTGTAAAAATATTAGGTCAAGTGGTTGAGAGTATTTTGATTGTGTGAGAGGACTTGGGTTCAAGTCCTATGTATGTTATTTCTATGTGATTTAATTTATTATTATTTTGAACAAAATGCTTGATCATGTTGAGTGATAACATAATTATAGAATTATACGAATTGTCATGAAACATGAATTGGTTGATTGGTTGTGCATTGAAATGACATTAGCATGGTTATGGGTTCAAATCTTGGTAGAACTAAATTAAGCTTTCTTTTTGCAAATTTTACATTGGGCATGAATGTGAACGATTAGAGAAAATCCTGGCTGAATGGACAACCAAGGGAGGTTGGAAAAACAACCGTAATGGTCCTTGAATGGTAATTACAAGCATCATTAAACCAAATTTTCGTTTTTGGTTATTAACCTAGCATTAAGGCACCATTAAAAGGCCAATTTTAGGTTAGAAGAAAGGTTTTGTAGTATTGTCATTGTTACATAGTGAGAGGAGAGCGAAATTGAGAGTGTGCTGAGATAATTGAGAGCTTGTTTGGAGCTGAATTGTGGTAGTATTAAGGGAAGCCATTTTTGGGCCAAGAAGAACTATCACACATTTGAAAGTTAAGTTAAGGAATCCAGGTTAGGGGAGCTGGACCCTGTGTTTTACTTCGTGTTGTTAATTGCATGAATTGTATATTGTTTTGGATGCATATACACTGCTTATTTCATGTATTCTTCGTGTTTCTGGAATTTTTCAGAAACCGCCGGGCGGATGGTGAACCATCGCCAGGCAACTCATCCTATTTCTATGCAATTTTGGGTTCCTGTAGAGGAACCGCTTGGCGGCATATCCTTGGCCGCTAGGCGACACAAGCCACGCCACTCAGTTTTTGGGTTTTCTATGAACAACCTGGCAGTGGTAATTGACCCGCTAGGCGACGCGAGCCATATTGGCTCAACTTCGATGTTTTTCTGAGTTTTGTGTTGTTTAGATTAGTGGAAATGGAGTTGTAATCGTGAATTGATAAAAAGAGAGATGATAAGTTGTGACAATTCGTGGTGGCACGTGAGGATTAAGTGAGAATAGCTATATTAGAATATTAGGGTTTACAAAATTGGGGGTTTTGGTGAGTTGAGTGTACTAGTCGTGATTGCACTAAAATCTGTTACTGGAGATTGTTAAAAAAATTGAATAATTATGGCGTTGTTACCATGGTCATGTGAGAAATAGTTGAGATAAGTAGAAGAGAGCAATGGGGAATTGTTAGGGAGTCTTTGCAGGTGCTAAAATTCTGGAAAATTGGCTAGAATTGTAAGTACCGCCAAGCTCCAGCGCAGGGCAGTGATACTGTGTGGCTGTGATGGCAGGCACTGGGTTGGGCTCTATTGCAGTCTTAATTGGAACTGGAAGTGTGGATTTGGTGATATCTTTGAGTAATTGATGATAGAGTCCTAAGGCATAAATTAAAGATGTCGACTTAACTTAGAATGTGATGATATTATTTATTCTAAGACTTGCTTATATAAATTGTGACATAGTATAAATTATGGATTTGGACAAGCTATGTGAAGGGGGTCCAGAAACTTGACCTATTTCGTGATTGAGTTTAGATTTATGAGTGAAGTGTTGGTAAAAATTTAGATAGTAGTGAATGGAAATTAAACTCAAAGCTAATATTTGGAATGTGAGTGAGTTGTGATTTATCTAGGAGGAGTTGACTTGGAATGAGTTAGGAATGGTTGTAATGACTAGTACCAAGGTTAAGGAATAAGCAATATGAGTGCATTGTGGTATGGTAGGGATGAATAAGGTTAACTTTAAGAAAGCCAATTTTGTAGACTTGGGTGGTTGAACTTAAATGGAAGTAGGAACTTTGAAAATAAGTTAGCCACTAGAAAAGCGATTCAACTAAATTGGTGAAAGACATCGTGAGTCTTGATGCCTGGATTGAGGATCCAAATCTGTGCGGGATTACCAAAAGAGCCAGTATTGTGCAGGCACTGATATAATGCTTGGCAGTGGTTTTAGACCGCCAGGCGATAGTTGCTAAATCAGAGAGGATCTGGAACGGTTGCGCCTGGCGGTGAGGGGGGTCCCACCAGGCAGTGTCTGCAGCTTTTGAGGATCTGAGGCGCTTGGCGCTTGGAGGTACGCATTCCCCGTCGGGCGGTCTGGAAGTGAGCAGCACTTGGCGCCTTGTGAGTAGTGCCAAGTGATGTTGTTACAACAGATTTGGGTTGTGCTTACGTTGATGTGCGTGGTCTACAATGCTTCTATGATATCTCAAAGGTTGGCTTGCTGATGTTCCTTGAGTTGTGGCTTGGGACATATCCCTTGAGTTGTGGCTCGGGATAGGGGTAAAGCACGTGGTATTCCTTGAGTTGTGGCTCAGAATGACATCCCTCGAGTTGTGGATCAGGATGACGAATGAACACGAGGAACTCTTGAGTTGTGGCTCGGGTTGGCGAATGTGGCCGGTGTGAGTGTGGGGGTTGTGGCTCGTACGTCGGGTCTAGTAGATTGTCCTCCTCAATAATAAGTTGACGAGTTTGGTAGTCTTGGGACATTACGAATGTTATTCGTATTGGGAACTTCACCTGGCGTTACGGTGTGTGATCCGTAGCATGGTTTCCTACATGTGCTCTATCAGTTATTGCCGATAGGTGTGACAACAAGACATCTTAAGGTACTCACTAGAAGATGCAGAACACGGTTGACATGGTTGTGATCGTATACGTGGTATACGTGAGTAGATGATGTTGCAGGTGGATCTGGTGAGGCATAGAGCCAGAGCAGGGCTAGTCTGGGTTAAAGATTTCACAGAGTTTTATTTAATATGTTTTGTAATCAGTTGTAACACTTTATATCGTTAAACTTGGATATTGTATTTAAGTTTTATAAAGTTTAGATTCAATTATTTTATGATTGAATAAAGTTTGAAATTTCTTGCGTTTTGGGAAATGGGTTTATAATTAATGAATTTTTATTTTTCTTATTTTATTTTATTTTTAAATTTGTAATATCCGATTGGGATGTTATAGAAAGTAATTTGGAATATGCAATATTTGAAGTTAATGCTGAGTTAGGAGGTGGAGGTTTGAATGAGGTCGTCTTGGGGGTGAAGGTTTGACTGATGTTGTCTTGGGGGTTGGTGGTGACATCGATGGTGAGTTGGGGGGTGAAGGTGAGAATGAGGTTGACTTAGGGGTGAAGGTGAGAATGAGGCTGACTTGGGAGGTGGAGGTGAAGATGAGGCTGACTTGGGAGGTGGAGGTGAGGATGAAGTTGACTTGGGAGATGGAGGTGAGGAGGAGGCTGACTTAGGAGGTGGAGGTGAGGATGAGGCTGATTTGGGAGGTGGATGCCAGATTGATGGTGAGTTTGGAGATGGAGGTGAGCCTGACTTGGGACGTGGAGGTGAGGATGAGTTTGGAGGTGGAGGTGAGCCTGACTTAGGTGGTGGAGGAGCTAAGGAGGGAGTGTTTGAAACTGAGGTGGATATTGAGGCTGAGGTGCACAATTGGGTTGATTCGAAGACTAAGGGTGAGGATTTATTTGATATTCCTGTCAGTGTAATGGGGGGCATTAATAATTGTGATAATGATGTGGGTTTTGTGGTAGTTGAAGTGGGTACAACTGAAGAAGAGAATCAAAGTTAGTGTGAGGAAAAGAGGGGAGGGTGTGTGAAAACACATTGATATGGGGCTTTCTGATGATCAGTGACAATCAGATGAATTGTTGAGTGGTGGAGAAATAGATTGTGAATCAGAGGATGGTGATAACAGTCGAGATGTATTTGGGATGTTTGTGATGCCGAAATCCATGACAGACTATAAGTGGGATGTGGGAACATATTTCTTTGATAAGGAACACTTTAGAGATGTTGTTAAAACGTATGCAGTTCATGGTGGAAGAAATATAAGATTTGTCAAAAATGATAAATGTAGAATTAGGGTGAGATGCATGGGGGCCTAAGGAAACTGTCCTTGGTTAGCTTATTGTGCATTGTTGACTTCCCATAATAATTAGAAATTAAGGAAAGTTGTTGATGTTTATACTTATAGTAGGGAATTTACCATTGATATAATCAATTCAAAGTGGTTGAGTGGGACTTTGGAGACAAACTTAAGAGAAAATCTAAGTTTAAAAATAAATGAAATACTTAACAAGGTTGTTAGGAAATGGAATACTAGAGTTTCATTGTCTATGGCTCGTAGGGCAAGAGCAATGGCAGCAGACCAAGTTCAAGGTTCATTGAGCAGTTTAGGAGAATTTATGATTATGCAAATGAATTGCTGAAATCTAATCCTGGATCTACAATAAAATTGAAAGTGGAAGACGTGCAAGGTCAAGTAACATTCAAAAGGTTCTACACTTGTTTAAAAGCATGTAAAGATAGTTTTGTGTCATGTAGACCAATAATTGGGTTGGGTGGATGCTTTTTGAAAGGAAGGTATGGGGGTGAGTTATTAACTACTATTGGTCGAGATGGTAATGATCAAATGCTACCACTATGTTATGCACTTGTTGAAGTGGATAACAAAGAGACATGGACTTGATTTATGGAGCTATTGATTGAAGACCTAGGTGGACCAGAAGTATGTAAGTCCATCACCTTCATGTCAGACCAACAAAAGGTAAATATCAGTAATGATTTAATAAATATTTTAAAGTGTTTGCACTATGGTGATGGACTTATATATTTGATTTTTGGCTTATGACAGGGACTTATGCCTGCTATACAAGAACTGTTACCTGGAGCAGAACAAAGATTCTACATGCGGTATTTGTACTCCAATTTTAGGAAAAAAATTTGGTGGGAAGAAATTAAAGAATTTAATGTGGCAGGCTAATGCGAGTACATATCCCCAAGCTTGAGAAAGAGAGATGAGAAATATTAAAGAAGTCAATGTTGAGGCTTACAAATACCTCATAGTCATTCCACCAAGGTTTGTTTTTTATCCTTCATATTGACAATACTGTTATACATTATGATGATGCTAACCTTTGTGTGACACATTCATTTTTAGATTTTGGTCCAAATCTAGGTTTACAAATCAAGCCATTTGTGACACTCTGGTAAACAACATGAGCGAAGCTTTCAATAGTGTCATTATTGATGCAAGTACTAAACCACTTATATCAATGCTAGAGGACATCATAATTTATTTAATGAAGAGGTGGGCAAAAAAATGAAAGAAGGTGAAAGCTTTTAGAGGTTCAATTTGCCCAAAGATTAAAAGTAGACTGCGAGAAGAATCAGCCTTAACAAAGAACTGGATTCCAAGGTATGTAAATAGTGTCTTTCACACACATAATCATTTTCAGCCTTATTGCTAACTTTTTACACTTTGATAGTTGGTGAGGAGAAAAGATTTTTGAAGTCAGACACATTTCCTATAATGATGTGCAACCCCCCTAAAAAGGAGATTACCTGGGAGGCCAAAGAAAAATAAGAGATTGGAACAGTGAGAGTTAAAGAAAAATGATACAAAATTGAGGAAAGGTGGCCAACATAAGAGATGTAAGGTTTACCGTGAAGTGGGACATAACAAAAGTAATTGTCCACAAGTCCCTCAACAACCTAATCCACAATCAAGTCAACCAACAGAACCACCACCCCTCATCAACAGTCCACACAACCAACACAGCCTACACAACAACCACAAGAAGTCTCAATACAGACTGGGCAACCAAGCACAAGGCAAATATTGCAGATTCGAAGACCAACTTGAAGATCCTTTTGTGTGTTTTAATTAGGCCTACTTAGGAGACCATATTTTGTGTGAAATGTATTTAGGCCTCTTTTGGTGTAATTTTGTAGTAATTGGTACTCTATTTTGTTTAGTTCTTTTGTATAACACTTGATTATTTTTTTAACATCTGAATTGCTTGAGTAAACAGGTTCTGATTGTACTTAAAGGAATATTGGTCTCCAATATTGGAGTTGTGATTGACATTTGTGCTTTTGTGCTTGGCAAGTTGTCTTACCAAAATATGGATTGGATTATATTATGCACTTCTGATTGGCAGGTTGTCTTATAAAATTACAAACTCCATGACATAAATTTTCACGAAAATAGGGACTTCATTGAATATATTTAACTTAAAGTAGGGACCAAATTGAACAATTTAAACGAAATTAGTGACTTAATTAAACATATTTAAACTAGAGTTGGGACCGAATTGAACAACTTAAACGAAGATAAAGATTCATATTCATGCATTCAAAAAAAAATAAAGATTGCTCAACCGTGCTTCATCTAAAGCACAAATAAAATCCATAACTTCATTCATAAATTACAAATCAGAACCAATGATTGGTCTTTTAACATCCATAACTTGATCAACATCCAAAAAACGACATCCTCACCTAAACACAATGATTTTTTAACATTACTGGCACCATTACTATAAAGATTACAACAATAACAATAACTAATCCTAAGAAAAATTGGATTGTTTTCTTCATAACCCTGACTAAAGCCTCCAGTTCATAAATCTTCATCCTTTGTTGGGCTATAATACCATCCCTTTCATCATATAATTTCTTCATCACACCACTTGAAGTAGTTACACCACACCATATCACTGGAAGCAACACTCTATTATTGAACACAAAACAATTGAAGCATAAATTTTGTCTTATCAATCTATACGAAAGGCAAATGACAATGAGTTTCTTAAGGCACATCAATCTAACCTTGTACTTAGAACAACCCCAAAATTGCCTACCATTATTCCTCAAAGTTCTTGCCACTCGAACCACTACAAGTTCTCCACATTTGAAAATGGGGTTAAACCCATACTCTTGGAACCACGAATATGAGACCCACTACAACTTGGTTGGCCCCAACTATTATAGTAAGAGGAGGAAGACGAATGGTGACGAGACATACCTCACAAACACGAATTCAAACTCACCAAGTGGATTGTGCACACGTTCTTGCTAGCCACAGATTTCATGCAAACCCTAATTCAATTTCTTCCCCAATTGTTTTTATTCATTTTTAAACCTACAACGGCCAAAACAATGAATACAGTGCCAACGTCAGTGCAAAAATTTGCCACTTACCCCAAACAGTTCCACGTTGTCACTATGTTGTTAACAATATTAACACCGTTTGTTAAAAGGACTTGATTGAATCCAATTTCACAAAAGTGAGGACCAAATTGACAGCAAAACGAAAATATGGACCAAATTGAATAATTTTAACGAAAATAGGGACCAAATGTATATTTAAGCCTAATTTATATATAAAAATGATGGTTAGATATGTTTTTAGTCTTTTAACTTTTAATAAAAATTTAAAATTAGTCTATCTTTTAAATTTTGAAACGTTAAATAAACTTAAAAAAATTAATTTAAAAGATTAAATTTATACATTTCTAAAAATAAAAATCTAAATTGAACCGAAATTTAAAAAAAAATAATTTTTTTTTACTCAAAAATGAAAAAAATAAATATTTAACCTTAAAAAAAATTGGGAAGTCCAATCCTATTGATACCCAACAAAGTAAAATAAAGATGTTTGGAATTTCGTCATGGCTGCTCTCCGCTTGGCTGGAGTTAAGCTTAAAATATTTGGTCTCCAGAAGATTGGTCAGAATGACAGGTTTGCGGGACACCTTTCTGTTCTCAACTAACTCTGAGTTTCGACAACATATACAATATGTTTCCTTAGAAACAGATTTTAATACTTTCTTTTGCTTCACGACAACAAAACAAATACAATTTATTCATTCTTCCATTTTACTTAATTTCTTAGTTGGGTTGGGTAGATAACTGAATATACAAATGTCTCGGATTCTTCCTTCAAGAAGGCGTGTTTTCGGTTTAAAATTTCAACTTTTTGTTGCTTTTACCAACCCAATATTTTTAGACACAAGCCAAGTCAACAACTAAACATTCTATATTTAATTATAATTAGTCATACGTACACACATTATTACATTCTTTTTGTTCAACCATCTCATGATTATTGGATGCCATGTCTCACTTTTTTGTCTACATTGTTCATTCAAAAATTACTAAATTGAAGTTTTAGTCTTTCTCTAATTTTTAACTTGCAATTTCGGTCTACATGCTTCTTTTTTGCGTTTTATTTTTACTTAATCAAATTGTTTCTTGATTAGAAATACCTTGTTCATGTAAACTTTGTATATTGATAAAGAATAAACTAAAAAAATACTACAATATTACTTTATTTAAGTTAGATCTGATTTTCATATTATTTTAAACAGTGCATATAATTCTCTGATAGCATAAATATATTATTATTCACAAACTGGAAATTTATAAGTAAAGCACGCAAGTTCAAGCTTCTCTCTTTTTAAAAGCACTTGTCAACCGAGATTTTGGTATTCAGAAATATATTATATAAAAAGCATGTGGAAAATAACACATAAAGTTACTTAAGTAGATAGGCATCTTCGTTATCACCAAATATGATTTTACTTTGAATTCTATTGTTTATTATATTATTAAAGTCACTTTCGTTAACCTGGCGACTTGCGAGTATCTCTAAATTGTTTTTGTTCAAAAAAAGTCATAAGAAAATTCTTATCAACATTAATTTAATTTAAAGAAGACACATAAAGTTAATAAACTCAAATGTAAGAATAAAGTATTATTATCTTACAACTATTACTTAGTGTGTGTGTCTATATATATATATATATATATATATATATATATATATATATATATATATATATATTATTTAAAAAATGACTTTGATACGATCTTGAAAAACGAATAATGAATATGATACTATATTATGCTAAATGAATATAATTGTGAATTAAATTAAATTTAACTTTGTAAAATCAGTAAGATGAAATTTACTTTATTTATATATTACAAATTAATCTTAGTGTAGGATCCTAAAAAATATTAAGATAGAGAAATTAATAATTATTCAATTATTTAATTATTAAATTTTTTTAATATAAATAAAAAATAATTAAATCAAGTTCATTTTATAAAAACTATTATGTATTTAAAAAGTAGAATCTTCTTTTTTATCTATTTTTTTTCTAATATTTTTAGCTCTCTATTCGTTTATTTTGTTTGAAGATTGGATTCTGACTACGAAATCTATTTTTCTATACGATTACTTTTGTTGAACATAATAATAATTTTTTCTTCTTCTTTTTTTAGAGTGATTGATATTGGACTATGATGCACCGATACTTTAACTTGGATCACGTATTCGTGTTTGACACGTATCGTATGTGATACTTTAATGATACTTATTATTGGGTATTGGGCTCCCTTCCTATGTGGAGAAAAGGCCCAAAATTTGAGAAGCCCATGTCTCACTTAACCTAGTGGAGAGGAGGCTATAAAATAAAGAGAGAGGCAGAACAATAGAGTCAGAATACA